>Ga0209190_1000151_pt1 | contig 48373 bp, 60 predicted proteins | sample M_140205_XF_Meta_FD_187315 | JGI IMG/M metagenome (GOLD analysis project Ga0209190, IMG submission 187315) | Freshwater microbial communities from Lake Montjoie, Canada to study carbon cycling - M_140205_XF_MetaG (SPAdes) (version 2) | ecosystem: Environmental > Aquatic > Freshwater > Lake... | reverse complement strand
GAAGATATAGCTCTTGTGTACGGTAACTCAGTAGACAACCAAATTCGTGTTGACTGCTCTGGTATCTACGCTGGAACTTATACTGGTTCCGCTCTTTTAGTTGGGGATTTTGTTGGCCCCACTTCCGTATCTAGCGTTCTTCAGCCCCAATCTTTAGTTAAAGTTGCATCCGCTGCTTTGGCTATTGGTCGAGTTGTTGAAGCCCTTGCTGGTACTGGTACTGTAAAATTCCAATTGTTGTCTAGTCAAAACCCTGTGGCCCGATAATCCACAACTTTTTAAGGAGATTGATATGAAGAGTCTAGGTAAAAAGCTGAAGGAATTCGGCCAACAAAATGGTTTGGCTAAAACCAAGGCGTTCTTTTCGGAATCCATTTCCAAAGGCGATATCGCTGTAAGCAGAATTTCCCTTAGAGGCCTTGCAGAAGGCATCATGGGCGATGATTGGGCTGAACAGCTTAATCGTTTCAATGGCCCAGATCGAACCTTTATGGAAGCAACCGAAGCGGTAGATGCTTCTAACTTTGCTGCCATCACAGGCCAGATCCTTATCACTACAGTTCAAGAAAAGTATAAGTTGGCATCATTTATTGGTGATCAACTTGTATCGACCATCCCTGCTGGTCAAAACCTTGCTAGTGAGTTGATTCCTTGGCTATCGGACATCAGTCCTTCGCCAGAAGTGGTTCAACCTGGTATGCCTTATCCACACACCATGTTCTCTGGTAATTATGTACGACTTCCAGCCATCGAAAAGGTGGGTCGAATTTGTGCGATTACCGCAGAAATGATTTATTCAGATAAGACCTCCCAAGCTTTAGCATCTGCTGAATCCGTAGGTACTTATTGCGGTCTAGTTCGTGAAGAGAGAATTCTTAACACGGTACTCGGCCTCACAGGTAGCTATGTATACGGTACTGCTAATGGTGTAGAGTCAACTCTAAACACTTATTCAGCCACCGCTCAAGCGGGTATGACCTTTGGCTTCATCAATAAGGTGACTTCTTATGCGTTGAGCAATTTTGCTAGCATTAATACGCTAGAACAATTGTTCTACCAAATGAAAGATCCTAATACTGGCAAGCCAATCGATATCTTTGGCCCTGGTATGCAAATGCTCGTTATGCCTTTCCAAAAATATACTGCAAGTAGGATTCTCAATCCTCAGACAGTTACCAAAAATGGGCCTTTTGCCACTTCTGGTGATGTCGAGCAGTTGGAAAGTCCTAATCCGCTTGACAACAACTATGGTCTTCTCACATCCGCTCATGCGAGAAACCTGTTGGTAACCAGCGGTATTGCTGCTTCCACAGCAGACAAATATGTTTACTTGGGTAACTTCAAGAAAGCGTTTGTCTGGAGAGAGGCCAAGCCTATGGAAGTTGTTCAAGCCCCTGCGAATAATTGGGCCGAGTTCAATCAGGACATTGCGGTTGCCATCAAGGCTTCTTGGTGGGGTTCTGCTGGTGTTACTGATCCTCGTTATGTTGTTCAAGGACTTCCAGCCTAGTCCTACCTACCCTAGAGCTAGGGGTCAGTTCTTGGCCCCTATCTTTCTTTTTAAGAGGTTATTATGCCAACTCCAGCCGAAAACCTCCTGACTATAAGAGACAACTATATAAACGCATTGGTGGCTGATTCTGCAAGCCCTCAACCTTCTTATTCATGGGAAGGTGTTGCTGTTTCTAGGACAGAGTGGAGGCAGCAGACTTTGCAGCATATTACGCAAGTAAATAAGCTTTTGACTTATGTGAATCCGCAAACATACAAAACACAATTCATGTAAGGGGTGTGTATGCCTACGCTAAATTTGTCTCAGGAATATCATGTTTTTGATAATCCAGAAGTATTGGTTTTAAAAAATGTAGACAATGTTACTGCTACAACAAATTATGGTTTTAGAAGAGCAATGACTTTAGCTTATACCGATCAAAGTGGTGTAGCAAAGATTGAGAATATAACAAGATTTTTGGTGTGGAAAGCTAATCTTGGTGGGTTTAAGCCAATGATTGATTGCGAAATAACGGATGTTAATTCGGTTAAGTATTATGTCAACCAAATTGATAACTCTGGAAACAGGGAATATTACGGATTAGATTGCACTCAACAGAGTTAAACATGAATAACAGAATATATCGCAAGCCAAGACCAATGATGGCAGTCAATGCAGCAGATCGTTACACTACGATCATGGATACTGTTGCAGAAAACTTGGTTGCTTTAACCTATACGGTTTACAAGCGTAAGGGTGCGGTAATAAGAGAATCTGATGTGTTTCCATGCGTAGTAATAGCACCGTCAGAAGAAGGCGAAGAATTAGGAATAGAAGCCCTTGGCGGGATATCTGAATACATATATTCAATCAGGGTTTATTACATTCAAGAGTACGCTAGGGATCTTGTGTATACGGATCTTGATGACAGATACAAAATAAGAAAAGAAGTTTTTCAGATAGGTCAATTCCCAGGGTCTATTAGCCCTTCAAGAGTTATGGTAAAGGGAATTCAGCCGTTTTCCGTCAACAGTAACCCGAATACAGTTTACAATGTTACTGGTTTTCGTGTATCATATGGGTTCATGGAACAGGGGTTAGTTTAACTTAAGGAGTTAAATATGGCAGCAGTCACAAATTATTTTTTAACAGGCAAAATAGCCTTGTTTAATATGCTTAGAACTGATGGAACCGTAGGTACTGGAACCCTTCCAGTTACAACCGCAAGCATAGCTACAAAAATAGATACACCTGATGCATCTAGTTTTGCAACTAGTGGTTTCACAGGATTAGTTCCAGGCATTAAAAGTGCAGAAATAACTGTTGAAATTCTTTACGATAAAGTTGCATTACCGCCAATTTTTGCGGGCATGAAGGCTGATGTAGAGCTTTCACCTACTGGTGGAAGAGCAGCGTTTTTAGCTTTATCACCAACATCAACTGAGGCTACATTAGGAACAAATGAATATGGGCCTTATGGTGGCGATCCACTAACATTTATTTTTGAAAACTGTACGGTTACTGCGGTCACTTATGATGTGCCTGTTAAAGATGTTCAGAAGGTTAAATTGACTTTGGTTCCTTCGGCATCTGCTACCGTTAACTTTGGATTGGTAACATTCTAATCAAGGAGATTTGATAATGGCTATTCTCTCTGGAAGATATGGTAAGGTTTCGATTGGTGATTTAGAAGGTGTTCCAGCTACAAATATATCTGTTAATAGCAAAGCAGAAACTGTTGATTCCACTAATTTTAACAACATGGGTTTTGATTCTCATGTTATTGGTTTGTATTCTGCTGAAATAACTTGTGATTTACTTGAAGTTATTTCTGGATACGGATTAAAAGTTGGATCGACTGGATCGATTGTTATTATTGATGACAATAGTGATGATGCGGTAAATCCTGTTACATACACAATAACCAATTGTGTATTGACTGCTATCAATTATGATGCAGCGGTAAAAGACATTCAAAAAATGAGCCTTACCTTTGCAACTTATGGACAGTTTAGTTTTATTGTTGGTTAAAATTTTGAAAGGAAGCATATGTCAGATACAGTAAACAGTCTTCTCAATTCCGAAGGCGAAGGGTCTTTAACTATTGAATTTAACGGTAAGAAATATACCGCTGGACTTATTACACAAAAAGTTAAAGCTGACTTTGAAAAGAGAATGGAAAAGAAAGCATTAGATGCTGTATTTTCCCTCAAGAACAATCTTGAGCCAGTTGAGTTCCGTGAAGCGATATCTTCTGTAACAAGGGATATTGCTTCTGGAGCATATTCTTTTGGAAGCGAACTATCTATAGCAGCAATGTCTACTCCTTCTGGTGCAATTGCATTAGCAGCATCATTGTTCTCTGCTCCAGAGAATGAAGTGCAATCTCTGATGATGTCAGAGAAGGAAAGATTTGAAGCTGTGATGGAAATAGTTCGGGAGAAGAGTTTCCCAAACGCAAGGAGGGGGTAAATGGTCAGGCAACAAATGAACCAATACCTCCACCTAATTTAAAAAACTATTTTGTTAATTTAATGGACAAGCCTTATCTTCTTCGCCCTTGGGAAATAGAGCGTTTGACGGATAGGCAGATCATTGAACTGTATTATAGGGCTAGGAATGATAAAGGTGTTCCTGTGACTATACCTGATGAACAACACGAATGGACTCAAAGAAGAAAACAGATAAGTACACAAGATTTGTTGTTGAATAAATTTGATAATTTTATGAAAATGGGTGCTATGATCGGGGCCAGTAGCAAGCAGATGATTGAGTCTTGGAAGCAGAAATATGGCGAAGTTCCAAGGAAATAAAAATGACAACCGATATCCCATTGCAGTCTGAATCAGAATTCACTTCCGATATGGTTAAAGCGGTTGAAAATATCGCTGTAAATGTCAAGTTAGGATCTGCCGAATTTTCATCGAGCATAGATTTACTTTCAAAAGCCATTGATGGCTTAAAATCTTCTTTAATAGACTCAATCAATTCACTTAAGGCTTCTGCTAGCAATGTTGCTCCAAGTAGCTCTAATGCAGCACCTAGAGCATCTCAGGGGAGATCGCCTTCAGCACAAGATCCAGCAGTTGCAAGGCAAAAAGAAGAAGATAAAAGAATAAAAGCAGAGGTTAAAGCACTCAACCTTAAGACTGCACAAGAAAGAGCAATCTTTAATGCGAAAAAACTTCAGTTGCAAATTGAAAGTGCAAATGAAGTAAAAACTACTAGAAGGAAGAAGGCTGATGCTGATACTCAACAGCAATCTATAGAAGATGTTTTTGAAAATGTAGGAAAGGGTTTTGGTGATGTATTTGCTGTAACAAAAGAACAAGTTTCAGCAATGACAAAGAGTGGGAAGAAGGGTAAAAAAGAAAAGCCATTTGAAATGGACATGGGTGCGTTGTCTGGAAGTTCAGTAAAAAAAGAGGCCGGTAAGGGTGTAGATATAGCACCCCAGTTTATTGGCGATATTATGAATGCTTCAGCAGCATGGAATAATGTTTTTGCTAATGCTGCTGAAAGTGCAAGCAAATGGAAAGATGTATTTTCAATAGCAGACGAATCTAAACCAAAACAAACTAAAGAGTTTGACCCAGGTACAGATTTTGCTGATCCGATAATAAGAATACTTGAACAGACATCTGAAGAAATTGCATCTGTTGTAAAAGCTGTAGAGTATTCTGGAGGCCCATCATATACTGTTCAAGAAGAAACAACAGAACCTTATTACAGTCCATTTATTGGAAAACCAGAAGAGCAAGCCCCGCTTGTAGGCCCAACGCAAGAAAACGAAGCAAGATACAATCAGCTTCAAGAAGAAGATAAAATAATAAAAAATGGAGTTGGTAATTTTAGTGTTCTGTTTGAAGCAATGTTTGGAAAAATGGGTAAATCGATACAAAATGTTATTGCTACAACCGTATCTGGAATTAATCAATCTTTCTCTGACAAAAGTCCAATACTAGATGCTGTCAAATCAATGTTTGGTGCTTCTCCATCTGGTGAAATTGCTGAAGAAAAACCTAAAAGAATAATTGAATCTACAGCGGGGAATGGTGGACTTAATTCTCCTATGCCTAAAACTGATGAGGGATTTCCAGGCGGGATAAATGGCGATGAATTTGAAACTCCAAGACCACAAACATTATCTTCTGGTGGAACAGTTGGGTATTTTGCTAAAGGAACTAAGCCAAAGAGTGGTATGGGTGGAATATTTGAAGGCATAGGAAGTGTATTCGCCAATATGTTTGGTGGAAAGAAAAAGAAAAAGAAGAAGAAATCACTTCTTAATAATGACGAAAACAATTGGGATACAGATACAAACTACGAAAACAAATACAAAAATTATCGTGCGGATGGTGGGGAAATAGATGATGAAGACACTCCTTTTAAACCCAAAGGAACTGATACTGTTCCAGCTATGCTTACTCCAGGGGAAGAAGTAGTAAAGAAATCTGCTGCTGAAAAGCCTGAGAACAAAGCAGCAATTGATGCCATGAACAAGTCTTCTGGTGGCAAGGTTGGATATTTTGCTGGTGGAACTCCAGGTGGCAAAGGGATTGTTGGCGGTTTGGCTTCGTTAGCTCTTGGGCCTGTTGGTGCTGCGTTTTCTGTGCTTACTGGAAGCGTTAAGGCAGCATCTGATGCCATAGGTATGTTTGGGAGTTTTGTCGCAAAAAACAATCCGGCAATTATGGAGCAAGTAAACCTTGCAATGAATGACTTGCAGGGGGTTATAGGAAGAGCTTTAGTTCCAGTAGTTCAAAGGCTTATTCCAGTTCTTCGATTTTTGGGTGATGGCGTTGATTTTGTAATGAAAATGCTGATGCCAGCAATAACTCCAATAGCTAACGCTTTTGCAACATTGGCTACACCATTGATTGAGTTGGAAGCGGTAGTTGCACAGTTTTTAGCTCCAGCATTTGAGATAGTTGGTGTTGCAGTTGAAGGTTTTGCAATTATGCTTGACCCTGTGATTCAACTTGTTTCCGAAATAGTCGAATCATTTACTCAACTTGCAAGTTCATTTACTGGTGGAATTTCAATATCAAAAGCCATGATGGATGGATTTCAAATTCTTGGCCAAGTGATGAAGATGTTGGTTGGAGTAATAGTAACAGTATTAGGTTTGTTTATGTCTGGAATGGGAGTAATACTTCAGTTAGCAGGGTTGTTGATTAGCGGATTTGGAAGCATGGTAAAAGGTATTGGTGACCTTCTTTCTTATATCCCTGGCATGGGAACAATTGGTTCTGCACTTTCTGCTGCTGGTGAAGCAGTTGGTGGAGCAGGGGAAGCAATTGTAAAAAGTGGAGAAGATTTGCAGAAAAAGGGTGAAGAGCAAAGAGATAGAGGTATGGATAAAGTTGTAGAAGGGGCACAAAATATAGCTGGTAAATTTGGTGACTCTAATTACAAAATGAAAGATGAAACTAGATACAAAACTGGTGATGTAACAGGAGTTGGAATTAAAAAAGGTTCATCCATTGGTGCTGCTGTAAGAGAAACGCAATCTACATCTATATCTGGTGTTGGTGATGAAGTTAGAAAACAAGCATTAATGGCAGCAACAGGTGCTAAAACTCAAGAAGAATCATTGAAAGACATCTCTGATAAATTGAGCAAAGATAATTTAAGAGATGCGTTTAAAGAAGGAATGATTGCAGCAAATGGTGCTGACAAAGGTAACGCTGGAATTCAAGGTAAAGATCCATTTGCTGGAGCGGGTCATAGTAAACCTTCTTTAGCACCAGTATAACATTAAGGAAAATTATGCCAATTATACCAGTAGGAAATGAAACCCTTTGGGATCAAGGAAAATTAGCAGAAAGAATCCAAGGGTCTGCCCCAGGGTCTACATCAATATCCTTAGAAGGTGATTCTAGGGCAACAATGGTTTATATTGTTGAAGGGCCAAAAGATGGAAAAGATCAAAGAAATCCATTGGTTCTTTTTTGTCAAGAAGTGTTAGGTACAGTAAATGTTAACGCTACAAATGGTTCTTTAAAAAGAACTTCTCCAATGGCACATCCTCAATTTAGGTGGCTTTATGCTGAAAGGATAACAAGCATAAAAGGATTGGGTTTTGCTAGAGAATCAGCTTCTGATCCAGCATCACCACTTTTAAGGTGGTATACAGTTGGTGGAACATCATGGCAAACAATTCAGCCTTATTATTTGATATATGATAAATACGAAATCACAATTGAATTTTCATCAAGGCCTTATCTTACAATTGATGATGCAACGATGGATAAGCTTAATTCTGCTTATGCAAATGCTTATACAATATCTGGTGCATATGCAATATATTACAACGACAAAGGAGAACAGAAAACTGTTTCTGGAAATCCGTATCGTGAATATGCAAGGTATATCACATATACAACAGAAACCTCCGCTGAATTTTTAACTATGAAGGGTGGTTCATTTAAATTTGTATCTGATGTTGATCAAATTAATTCCCAGTCTATTGCTGGATTTTATGGAAAAACTCTTATTCCAAAAGTTGTTTTAAAGATGACTTGGAATATAGTTCCATATTCTTTTATTGATCCAAGCGAAGATGCATCTACAAACATATTTCAAGCACTTGGAAGAGTAAATCAAAATTGGTTTTTTGGTTATGGGCCTGGGGAATTGCTTTTTACTGGTTTTACAAACACTCAAAAAATGAAGAACCAGTTTGATGTTTTTGCCTATAGTTTAGATCAGGTTGCCGATCTTCCTAGAATCAACGATATCTTGTACACGGATATTACTTTTAGCTTTCTTTACATTCCAATCTATTCTTATTCAAAAACAGGAACTATTTATCCATCAAGCCCAAAGGGTATAATTAATCCAAGCAATTTAAGTTATGTTAATGCGGGTCACAATTTGGCTCAAACTCAAGTCAATAAGCAATATTACCCTGTTGTTTCCCAAGATGTAGAAACCCCTGCACCTTCCGAGGCAAGAAAAAAAAGACCAATATATGGAAGTTATCCTTTTGAATTGATGTTTAATGCTAAACCGTATATAATGGCACTCGAATCAGTAGAATAAGGAGTATTCATGTTAGCGGGAACATATAACATAATCTGCGAACAAGGTGCAACTTTTCAGCGGAATATATCCGTTGTTAACGCTGATAACACCGAACCCGATTACACTTCTTCTACTGCAAGAATGCAAGTTCGCCCAACCGTTGTTTCTGAGACAATTATTATTGAATTAACCACAGAAAACAGCAGAATAACTCTTTTAGATAATACCATTACGCTTGATATTACAGCAGATGATACAGAAGCATTGCCAACTGGTGCTTATAAATATGACCTTGAAATCCAGACTGGTGCTGAAGTTATCAGGCTTGTTCAAGGCAGCTTTACGGTTTCTCCCGAAGTCACTAGACCAGTACCGTAAGGAGAATTATGGCAACAGATATTTTTGCAAGAGTGACTGTATTGGAAGATCCTGTTGGGGTGACAATTGCCTCTCCACAGGTAACCCCAACTCTATCTGACCCTGTTTCTACTGTTACTGTTTTAGACGATAGCAATATTGCAGTTCTTAGGTATGTTAGTTTTACTCCATCATCTTTATCAATAAGTATGACTGCACAGTCTAATGTTTTTACGGTAACAGGTGGCCCGATTACGACTAATGGAACATTTGATTTAAATTTTATAACTACTGGTGCTAATACATTTCTTGCTGGGCCTTTGACAGGATCTGCATTGCCATCATTTAGAAGTATTAATGCAGCGGACATTCCAAATCTATCTTCAACATATTTAACCGCTGTAACGCATAACAACACGCTTACTGGAAATGGAACTTCTGCTTCACCGCTTGTGGTGGTCACAGGTGGAACAGTTGGTTCTGTAAATTCAGTTGAAATCACCTCAACTGATTTTGTCATTTCCGGTTCTCCTATAACCTCATCAGGAACTATTGTTGCCAATCTTGCAACTACTGGTGTTTCTTCTGGAACATATGGTTCTGGAACACAGATTCCTGTTATTACAGTAAATTCAAAAGGACAGTTAACTAATGCTACAAACGCATCTATTTCGCTTCCAACACAAGGTTTGACTTCTATTGGTATTCTTTCATCAAGTTTAACCGTGACAAATTCGCCAAGGGTGACAGATGGGAATATTACTTTAGAAACATCTCCAACTGGAGTTGTGACTGGTGTATATGGAAGCAACTCTTCTATCCCCCAGATAACTGTTGGACTTGACGGTAGAATCACTTCGGCAACAAGTTTGCCAGTTGGCGAACCAGGAAGTGGCATTGGTACAGTAACTTCTGTTGGATTAACATCTTCTACATTATCTGTTACATCAACTCCAATTACATCAAGCGGGTTTTTAGCAGTAAATTTGAATTTAAGCGGAGTAATATCTGGAACATATGGCAACTCTTTTAATATACCTGTTTTTTCAGTTAATTCATTTGGACAAATAACAAATGTAACTACATCTGAAATAAGCCCACTTCCAGCGGGTGGATTAACAAGTCAGTTGTTAACATACAATAATCAAAATGTACAAGCTTGGGTATATTCTGATGGAGGTACATGGTAATGGCTTTAAATGTTTTTGGCACTCCATTGAATATGACTTATTCTGGAACTGGATCATCTGGTGATCCATATGTCATAGAATCAACAAATCACTCCGTAAATACAACTGGCGAAATAATATTTCAAACGACTGAATCAGGGACTATTTTTCCTAATCTTACAGTTGATTCCGAAATTGCTTCTGATGTTGCTGGATTATTTAGAAATACAATTCCAATTTGGCAAGCATCTGGACAAGATAATTTTTCTACATCATTTAGAGTTTCAGCAAATGATCAAGTAAAAGTAAATTACATCAAAGATGGTTCTGGTGCATTTGGAGATGACAATGTAACAGGTACTGTTTATTTTGTACCAGATCCACCAGAACCACTTCCAGAAGTTGCCATCGTAATGGTTACTCAGCCAGTAAGTAGTCTTTCTGGAAGCGTTTTGGCAACTCAACCGTCTGTAAAAATAGTAGATGTAAACGGTGATATAGTACCTGGAACATCGATTTCGGTTACAGTAGGAGCAGTAGCTGTTACTGGTACAGCGGTTGCATCAGGAACTTTAACTGTAGAACCAGTATCTGGAAATGTTGTTTTTACGGATTTAATTATCACAGGTTATGGTTCTTATTATTTATCTTTTACTGCTGCTGGATTAACCCCTGCTTCATCAAATACAATTACATTTGTTCAAGACCCAGGCAATCCTAATCCCCCAATTCCAGTTAAGCCAAAACGGTCATATATCCCTGCATCAGTTCCAAATTCTGGTGATATGGAAACTAATGAATTTGCAATAAATGTCACAGATAAGAAAGGTTATGTTAGAGACTCAAATGGAATTATTCATCAAGTTTTTGATGGAAATGCTAGTGGATCTGGATCAGTTACATCTGTTGGATTGTCTTCAACTAATTCAACATTAACAATTTCTGATTCTCCTGTTACGACTTCTGGAACAATCAAAATTGATTTACCAGAAACTGGTGTTTCTGCAAAAGCTTATACTAATGCAGATATCACAATCGATGTCTACGGAAGAATTACTGCTGCTTCAGATGGTGCTGCTGGGGTAACATCAATCATTGCTGGAAATGGTGTATCAGTAGATACTGCAACAGGTGATGTTACAGTAACCAACTCTTTGCCCGATCAAACCGTTTCATTAACCAACGGAACAGCAATTTCTGTAACAGGCACATATCCTGATTTTACTATTACTAATGATGCTCCTGATCAGACTGTTACCTTAACAGATGGAACTGGAATATCAGTAACTGGTACATATCCAGATTTTACTATTACTAACTCTTTACCTGATCAAACAGTTACCTTAACTGAAGGTACAGATATAACCATTACTGGAACATATCCAGATTTTACCATTGGTTATTCTGGAGTTGCTGGTGGTGTAACTTCGATCATAGCTGGAACTGGTATATCAGTAGATGTTGCAACAGGTGATGTAACCGTAACAAATTCTAAACCTGATCAAATTGTTTCGTTAACTGGTGGAACAGATATTTCTGTAACAGGAACATATCCCGATTTTACAATTGATTTTGATGGAAACACAAGTTATCTGCCGTTAAGCGGTGGAACTATGACAGGTTCAATTACAAGTTTTGGTACAACGCATGATACTGAAGTTTCTGGAGATTTTTTTGGTGTTCAATTGTCTGCTGATCACACACAAGGAACAATGGTAAACTTTGATGGTCTTGATACCTATTCTGGTGCAAGCCATATGAAAGTAATTCCAACTGGTTTAACTTTTCCTGATGCAACTACTCAAACTACTGCTTACACAGGTGGTGCTGGTGTTTCTTCAATTATTGCCGGAACTGGAATATCAGTAGATGCTGCAACAGGTGCTGTTACTGTTACTAATTCTGCTCCAGATCAAACAGTAAAAATAAGTAATGGAACAGGAATTTCTGTAACTGGTACTTATCCTGATTTTACTATTGCAACAACTATTACTCAATATACCGATTCTGATGCAAGAAAATCAATTTCCTCAACAGCAACAGGTTTGACATATACGAACACTACTGGAGTTTTTAGCTTAACTAGTGGCTATTCAATTCCTACAACTACAAAACAAGGAAACTGGGATACCGCTTATACTAACAGAATTTCATCATTAACAGTTACTGGTTCATCAGGTGCTGCAACTTTAGTTTCTAATGTTTTAAATGTTCCTACTTACACTTTGTCAGGATTGGGTGGTATAGGGCTAACAAATTTGTCATCAACTGCAACAGGAATTACTTACACAAATACAACCGGAGTATTTTCAACAACTTCTGGATATGGGATTCCAACTACAGCAAAACAAACTACTTGGGATACTGCTTATACTCAAACGCAACAATGGAGCGGTGGTGCAACTAATTTAGTTGCTGCAACAGGAAGAACATCACTTGGTGCAACAACTGTTGGTAGCAATTTGTTTACGCTCACAAATCCATCAGCAGTAACATTCCCACGATTTAATCTAGACAATACGGTTACTGCTTTGGATGCTGCAACATTTAGAACTGCAATTGGTGCTGGTACATCATCAACAACAGGTACAGTTACTTCAGTATCAATTACAGTTCCAACAGGGTTATCTGTAACAGGAACCCCAATAACAGCATCAGGAACTTTAGCAGTAACTTTAACTGCTGGTTATTCAATCCCAACAACATCTTCCCAAACGACATGGGATACCGCTTACACAAATAGAATTACAAGCTTAACAACTACTGGTTCAAGTGGATCAGCAACATTAACAACTAATACATTAAATATTCCAACCTACACTTTAAGCGGTTTAGGCGGTCAAGCAAGTTCTACAAATTTAACTTCTGTTGCTAGCCTTACATATGTTTCTTCAAGCTTTGTTAAAATGACAGCAGCGGGAACATTTTCCTTGGATACAACTTCTTATGGAACTGGATCTGTAACATCTGTAGCTGCTTTGACTCTTGGAACAACTGGAACTGATTTGAGCAGTACAGTTGCAACAGGTACAACAACTCCTGTTATTACACTAAATGTTCCAACAGCATCTGCATTAAATCGAGGTGCATTAAGTTCATCAGATTGGAGCAATTTCAATACTGCATATACAAATAGAATTACATCTTTAACAACAACTGGATCTTCAGGATCTGCTACTTTAGCAACTAATACATTGAATGTTCCTACCTATACCCTTGCGGGTTTGGGTGGTATCAAATTAACTGATTTAAGTTCTACAGCAACAGGTTTGACATATACGAATACTACTGGTGTTTTTAGCTTAACTAGTGGCTATTCAATTCCTACAACTACAAAACAAGGAAACTGGGATACTGCATATAGTAGCTATTTGCAATGGGATGGTGGTGCTACAAACTTAGTTGCTGCAACTGGTAGAACTTCGCTTGGTGCAACTACGGTTGGTAGCAATATGTTTACCCTGGTAAATCCATCAGCAGTAACATTTCCAAGATTTAATTTAGACAATACAGTTTCAGCTTTGGATGCTGCAACATTTAGAACTGCAATTGGTGCTGGAACTTCTTCTACATCAGGAACCGTTACATCTGTTGCAGCATTAACTTTAGGCACAACAGGAACTGATGTTTCTAGTACAGTTGCAACAGGTACAACAACCCCTGTTATAACCTTAAATATTCCTACAGCATCTGCATTAAATCGTGGTGCATTAAGTTCATCAGATTTCACAAACTTTAATACAGCATATACAAATCGAATAACATCCTTAACAGTTACTGGTTCAAGTGGTGCTGCAACTTTAACAACCAATACGCTTAATATTCCTACTTACACTTTATCAGGATTGGGTGGTCAAGCTTCGTCAGCATCTTTAACCTCATTATCAGGGTTAACATATGTTTCTGCAAGCTTTGTAAAAATGACAGCAGCAAATACTTTTGCATTAGATACTTCAACTTATTTGACTGCTAATCAAAATATTACATTAAGTGGAGATGTAACTGGAAGCGGTACAACTTCAATTACAACTACACTTGCTACTGTACCTATAACAAAAGGGGGAACAGGGCAGACTACAGCTAATGCAGCAGTAAACGCTTTACTTCCTAGTCAAACAAGTAACAGTGGAAAATATTTAACAACTGATGGAACAAATTCTTCATGGGGAACAGTATCTACTGGAACAACAATCCCATCCGCTTCGATGCAAATGTTTGCGGGTGCTATAACACAATCTGCATCAGCAGGGGTTGTTACAACTACAGCACCAACAGGTTGGTTATTATGTAATGGAGATGCGGTTTCAAGAACTACATATAGTGCGTTGTGGACAGCTTTGGGAATGACTTCTAGCCCCTTTGGTCAAGGTGATGGTAGCACAACTTTTAATCTTCCAGATCCGAGAGGTAGGGTTCCTGTTTCTGTTGGAACTGGTTCTGGCCTTACTGCCAGGACTTTAGGTGGAACAGTTGGAACTGAAAACGAAACATTGACATCTTCACAAATTCCCGCACATAGCCATCCTAATACAGTTGGTTCTACTGCTGGTGGAACAAACAACATTACAAGCGGTATGAGTGCAAACACGGTTCATAGTCACTCTGTTGATCGAGCAGCTTGGACTAATAACGGATCCGCAGCATATACATTTACTGGCGGTGCTTCTAATATTGCTTTGCAGAATATTGGTATTAATAATTCGTCTTCATTAGACCATTCGCATAATCTTTTTATTACTAATGCAAACAATACTGGCGGTGGTGGATCGCATAATAATATGCAACCAAGTATTGGCTTCAACTTCATTATCAAAACTTAGGAGAATCTATGGAAATTTTAATCAGCGAAACAACTATAACTGATGTCAATGGAAACACAGCAAAAGGATATGCAGTTTCTATGAACAATAGATTAGGAAAAAGAAACACTCAAGATAGCGATGTTTTTTTAAATGGAACAGAAATTGAAACAAAAATCCAGCAACTTAAAAAGTTGTTAAAAGACTATTTTAATTCCCAAGTATAAATGTTAAAATGTTTATTTATTGGAGATTAAAATATGATATTCGCAGATATTAATATCGTAGACATTTTCGAGCGATTCGGAGTGTCTTTAAGTTTTCTGGTTTTCCTTTTATGGGCGGTTTACAAGGGGTTTAGTTGGTTAGGTCAAAACATTCTACTTCCCTTGCACCAGAGACATATGGTATTTATAGATAGGCTAGAAAGCTCCATTGGCGAAGTAGCCAAGGCTCAAGCGGAAAGCTTGAGGATTTTGACAGAGGTTTTGAATTACACTAGGACTTTAAAAAAGGAAGTGAAGCATGATTAATTTTCCCAATTCTATGCCTACAGATGCCATGATGTTAGTGGTTGATAAAGTTCGTGGCAAAAAAGATGTAGGTAATAAAGAATTTTCTAATGCACTTTGGAACATTGTTGGTTACGCTGCTGACCAAGTTATTCCTGATGATAAGCAGATATTTCAAAATGCAGAAGTCTCTCTTGAAGACTTTGCTGCAATTCTTGAGCAAGCAATTCCCCAAGGTGATTTTCACGGCAACCCTATTACAATTGGAATCATTCCTTGGGCAATCGTTCTTAAGACCGCTCTGAAGTTATTGATCTCCGTTTTTTTATAATCGGGGGTCACAATGGGCCAAGGTAAGAGCAGCACATCTAGAACTGAATCCTAAGTGTGCTGCTTGCCTTGAGGATGATCCCAATTTGCTTCAAGTCCACCATCTAATTCCATTTTGTAAAGATGCCTCTTTAGAAATGGAACCAAAAAATTTACTGTCGCTATGCAGACTTTGTCATTTTCTTTTTGGTCACGCAAAAAAATGGTCATCAGTAAATGTATACTGTTTAATAGATTCTAAAAACATGGCAGAACGAATAAGGAGCAGACCGTGATAAACTTTCTTTTTTTAGTGTTTCTTCAAGTACCAACGATAGAGCTACCCGCAAAGGTTTCTGGTCAACCTGGAGCTTTTATAAGCGTTCCAGCCAAGACTGAATCTAAAGCAGTCAAATGGGTTTCAATTGATAAAGGCCTAAACATTTTCCCTGTGGATTTGCTAAAGGACTCCAAAACCCTGGTAGTTACTTCTCAGATCCAAGGTGTGTACAGATTGTTCGCTTATGTTGGCAATGAGTTTGGCCCTTCTGAACCAGCGTTTACATCTGTAGTAATTGGTGATGAACCCGCACCCGCTCCACCAGTAAATCCCGATAGCGATATTAAAGCAGCAGCAGCAAAAGAGGACAAAGAGCAAGTCAAGTGGTTGTCTATGTTCTACGATGAACTTGCAAAAGAATGTCAGAAAAACGACTACGAATTTCTTACAGATGTTTTCAAGGCAGCGAAGGCAACCATCAATAAACAATTTATGGAAAACGAACTTGCTAATCTCAGGGATGTAATTGGAAAGAGATTGAATCAAAGACTTCCAAAGGATGGAACGCTTAAACTTGACCAAAAACTAAGAGATCTTCTTACTAACGAATTTACTCAGATAGCAAAGGAATTAAAATAATGTCTATGGAAAACCAGCCAAAATTTGGCGAAAGAAATAAAGCAAAAGAACCACCAATTGAACCCAATAAATTTGGCTGGATTCCAATTGAATCGCAACCTCAAGAACTTCAAGATAAGTTTAACGCAAAGTTAATTCCTTTTCAAATCGCTGGCCCTCCATTGGATTTAAAAGAATCACTTCTTTACAAGGTGGTTAACCAAGCTGCTGGTTACGAATTTTTTCCTTGGGATCAGAAAACTGGTTCATGCGTAGGCCACGGTGCTTTAGCGGTAATGGCTACACTACAAGCGGTTGAAATAATATCTCAACGGCAAACATTTGAAGAATGGAGAATTCCATTCATTCTTTATAATTACGGTCAATCTCGTAAGCGTGGTGGATTGCATGGAACAGGAGATGGTTCTTTTGGTAGTTCAATGGCTGAATCTCTTCATGAAGACGGTTGCCCTCCGATTGATGAAAACTGCCCGCAACCAATCAAAGAACAAGACGGATCATGGACTTTTGGTGCATCAGCAGAAACTGCTTGGTCGAATGGGGATAAGCCTCCTGTTGACCTTTCTAAATCGGCTAACAAATTTAAAGTTCAAAGCACCTCAAAATTAAAAAATAGTAATGAGGTTAAACAGGCTTTATCGCATGGATACCCTGTGACTATTGCTTCTGGTTGGTGGGGTTTTAGCGATATTAAAATAAAACCGTCTGGAACCCCTGCTGTCCAATTAGCTTCAAGAAATCAATCATGGGGGCATCAGCAATCGTGTTTAGGATTCACCACCCATCCAGATTTCGGTTTAATATTTTTAATTCAAAATTCATGGGGTAATGCTCATGGAACCCCGCTAGGCAATTTCGGTGAACCCAAAGGTTCCTACTGGATTAAAGCCAAAGATATGGATAGAATCTGTTTAGAGGAAGTCTTTTCTTTCTCTAATTTTGATGGATACCCTGCACGAACTATCGAGTGGTCGATATAATGTGCTTGGGTACTTTTTTTCTTTAGGAGGAAGCAATATGTTTAGTTTAGTGTTGACGGTAGCTATGGTGATCGATTTACCAATCCGCAAGGGTTCTTCATGTGCTAATGGGCAATGCTCTGCTCCAGTAGTGCAAGTTGAAAAGAAGGTTGAAAAAACCATTAAGATTGAAACGGTTAAAGAAGACACGAAAGTTTTCCGTGGTGGAAAGCTTCGATTCAGTCTTCGTGGTTCTAATTGTTGTGGCAGATAGAAAGGAAGTTTTATGAATCCTCAAATGTCTATACCTCCAAATATGATTGGTGGTCAACCTGGAATGAATCCAGTTCATCCTTCACTCGATATCTTTTCAAGATTTATTAAAGGTGAAGTTACTAGAGATCAAGCAGTTGATGCTTTTTCAGACTATATTATGACTGGAATCAGAGGAATCCCTGTTCCAACACATGAGCTTGCAAAATCAGTTTTATCGTCTGAATCCAGCAACTTTATGCAGTATCCACAAATTATTCAATGCATGGCTTTATTGATTAAGACACCTTGATTAAAAAGCAAATGTGTATGATAATTGCAGGACACAATTAAAACTGTGTCCTGTTTTTTTTAAGGGGAAAAAATGAGAATACAACCTGTTCAAGGTGGTGGGATGAACGCTGGATATGATTCATCCACCGGATCATTTACTATTTCAAACGAAGGCAATAGCCCATTTATTTATGTCAGAGTAAACAATAAAATACCTTATCGGGGCTATGTAGTAACTAATGGTGGGTCAGGATACGATGTTGTTCCAAATGTTTCTGTATCAGGAGGTAGTGGAACAGGTGCTACAGCTAGAGCTTTGCTTAACAATGGTGTTATCAGTTCTATAATTCCAATTGAATTTGGAACTGGTTATACAAACCCAATTGTTACAATCGGCCCTCCAACAGGAGAAGGTGGTGTTCAAGCTACTGCAATCGCAGTTTTTGACAGTACAAATATGTATCATCGTTTTTACGATTTCTATGAAGTTATTTGGGATGGAACAGGCTTTGTTGAAGACATTGGTGGTCTTAAAGCAGATTTTGCTACTAGAGATTCATGCCCAAAAATGTACGCAATGCCGTATGATATTGATGAACCAAGCAATCAAGGGAATTTTACTGGAAATATTGGGGTGTCTGGTCAAGGATTAGTTTATCTTGCTAGACTTCGAGGGGTTGACTCAAATGATGGCCGAGATGTTTATGAATTTATTAGAAGTATTGACCCTTCAAGCAAACTCGTTTTAGAAATAGTTCCAAGTGCAATAAATCATGGGGCTTATTATTCTGCAAATTCAGTAGATTCATTGGATCAGTCTGGGGCACTTCAAGGGTCTTTCTGGGCAAGAGAATTAAATTTAAGCGTTTTGGCTGATGGCAGAAGGTATCTTGGGTTTTATTATGGTGCATCTTACGATCCATATCCAAATGATCCAGTAAGATCGGATTCAAGGCCAATTGCTATGGTGGTAAATACGGCAATTGCTGGGCCAACAGGATTAAATGTTGTAACAGATATTGTATGCATAGGTGGAAGTCAGTCTGTCACATATGCAACTCTTTATCCATCAGAAAGTATTGCTATTATAGAAGATGCTAAAAAGTCGTTTATATCTCTTATAGACACACCAAATTCATATAGTGGTTCTGCAAATTACTTTCTAGCCGTTAATTCGCTTGGGAATGCAATAAATTTTGTTTCAAGTCCTCCTTCGTCATCTACAGTTTTAAAAACATCTTTTGTAAATCTTCTTGATGGGCCAAAAGCTTTGCCAACTGGAGATTCAATAAAACTGGTAAAAGCAACATCTGCTGGAGTTGGATATTTTGATTATTCATTTATTCAAGGTGGAGGTTCTATTGTTCCAAATAATTCTCAATTGGTTTCAAACTTGAATTTTGTTTTGGTAAACGACACTTTGACCCCAGGGCCAAACAAATATTACGGAACGAATTCTGCTGGAGTTAAAGGGTGGCATAGCCTTCCATAGGGGAAAAAATGGCATATAAAGAAGGTCACGATGTAAAACAAGATATAGCAAGATTAAACCAAGAATATTTGAGTTTAGATGGAGTATCCTGTTGCACTTGCTCGTATTGCATAAAAAGACAAGTTGAACCAACAGTTTCATTTTCTAATTTTAAAGAAGCTGGCTCAATAGGTTTTACAGAATACAAGATGCCTCAAGGTGCTTTTCCAGAATTACAATACACTTTAGATTTTAATGCCGAATCATCTTTTGAGTTTTATACCAATAATTCTTGGCAATATTACAATATAATATATGGGTATTGGAATTTTTCTGAACCTTGGGATTCACCTCAAGTTCAATCAAGACCATCTTTTGCTAAATCTTTAAAATATTACAACTTTAGAAAATGTTCTGGAAGCCCATCTAGTTTTTTTGAAAATTACAATAGTAGCTCTACAAGTTATTACAGATTTATTATTGGATCTACATATACAAGTTGGATTCCAACTTCTGGTACTAGATTTCCAGCAACACCTTATTTAAATAATTCTTATCCTTATGAGGCTTCATTTGTAAACCCAATGACTGGGGTTGATAATTATTTCACTCAAATTGGAGGCCTTGTTACTCAGTATTTCCTTCCGAATTATTGGGGTTATACTGGTTATCAATCAGCAGTATTTAAAGCACCTGTTGTTTCTAATGGTGGAATTGTTTCTATTGAAGTTGTCGATTCAGCAGAAATATTTGAATATCCTCCATCAATAGTTGTTGGAGATGCAAATCCTAATCCAGGGCCAGTTTTAGGAAATGGATTTGTTGGAGTAGGAATTCTTAGTGGTAAAAAGCTTACATCTGTAAGTATAACAAACCCAGGGTCTGGATATGTTCAAGGATATGTTACAGTTTATGTTGGATCTACTCTTAATAACCAAGATATAAGCGGGTCTTATGCAGCGTATTTAGCATTATCAACTTGTCAATCAGGATTGAATTCTACTCAATTTGCTTCGTCAATACTTGATCAAACTAATTATGTTTGGTATACACCCGCTGCTCTTGGTGAACCATTTAATACCCCAGCTTGTAGTGTTGAAGATATAGAAAAAGAGTTTGGTGCTGGATCTTCAGTTCAACCAGAACCACCACCAGCAATTGATGCTGGAAATTATCAAGCTCTTTTTGATTTCATGGCGGGAAACGATGTTAGTTTGTCTGTTAAAAAAAACAATTCTTGCAGCAATACTGTTGAAAAGGTTTTTGAGCCTTTGCCAGCATTCAATGCTGTTGGTCATCAGTACATTGCTCCAGATGGATATTCAAAATCACTAACTCACCCAGTTAGTGGAGGCCTTACTGGATACGAAGATGCTTTAAAAGAAATAATGATTTCGGGTGGATATGTATTAAACCGATTTGATTTTAATTTTTTAAACGGTTCTTTTTATATAGAGTTTTCTATTTTTTTTGAAAAAGACTTTATAGCAACAATGTATACTTGTTCTCCGTCTGATTATATTACTGGCCCAGCTTATTATGGATACATAAATAGAAGTGAAAATATTTATTTTACAGATTTTTGTGCATATGGGATAAATAATATTTCTGTATGGGATTACCATCCAGAACTAAGTCAGTTCCCTTTTTGGTGGCAACAGTATAGGTCACCAGCCGTTATTAGAGGAACATATGACGAGATATTTAGGCAGACATTTTATCCAACCATAAACACTTACAATGTAGAATACACCGATGGGGTTAAAACAGGATATAGCGTTAATTCTTCTTTAAGGTCAACAGCGTTTTTTAGACCAGACAATTTAGTTTTTTCTTCTCGTTATGATTCTTCTACTAGCATTAGTTCTTCAACAGATGAAAATGGTGAAACAACTATATTAATAAAAAACATACTTATGTCTTCTCCAACTATTGGTTCTGCTGTTTTTAAGAACGATGAAGGAGACAACAGAGATGTTTTGGCAAATTGGAATAAAGTTCCTGAGTTTATAACTAGTTATGTTGCATATGGATTTTATTTTGATGCAGAAATAAAAGTTCAATCAGAACCGCTTTGTAAGTTGACTAGCATACCTGACAGATTAAAAAGAATGGATAGGTTCAAAGTTAATTTTTCTGAATACAAAAAAATACCTCAAGAAAACAATTGCATATATGATGCTGCAAAAGAATTTAAATCACAAAGTCCAAATGATATTGGTATTGGAGTTGCTGGATATGAGTTTGGTACGGCAACTTGGAATGGGAATAACTTTTACTCCGAACCTATTGATTACGGTATTTTTTACAACAACACTATATTTATCCCTCCTGATACAAATCAAGGTGCAACTTTTTATGTTAACAAATATAGTCAAAGAATAGATATTCAATACAACCCATATGTTAACCGTAAAAACAACATTGTTGAGGATGTTGTGGATTATGAAGAAGGTGAATTTGAGTACAGATATAAGATCGTGTATTTTAATGGAAACAGCACATATAGGACTTTTTCAAGAGTTTATGATTCCACTCAGTACGAAGAAGATTTTGCTGGATGCATACTAATTGATGCACCACCAGAAGTTCTTCAGACTGGTAATGAAATGAAGTTTTATAATGGGTATCTTCCAAAATTTCTTGACCCATTGCCAACAAACAAATTGTATTATTGTATATTTGTTAGAGAAATAACAAGCAACAGTCAACCAGCGGGTAGATGCTTGATAAAAATGGCTAAAACATATCAAGATGCAATTGACGGAAAAAGTATTTTTATTGCTGGCCCATATCAAAATTATTACGCTTCTTTTCAAGTAAAATACAAATACAGAAAAAAAGATATTTCTTTGGAAAATGCTCCAAGGTATTTAGATTTTAAAACCGATAATTACGAAGCAAACAACCCAGAACTAGATGCTCTTAATGTTGATTACATTACAAACGAAGTGGCATTTGATTTTGGAGAAATGAGACTTAACGCTGTTTTTTCAAGTGCAGAAAAAGCCCTTCCTATATCATTTGGGTTTGTCCAGAAAGATTCTCCTTTTTTAAATTATGTTATTTCAAACGATGCTGGTTTTCTTAATTACCAAATTTATGGAGATCAATTAGGTAGTTATTATGGGTATGATTATGTTGAATACATTTCACTTTCACCTTTAAAAGTTAAATATAAAAATGTAAAGTTTTATTTAAGCACAATTAATTTTAAATACAATTATGCTTTTCCATTTGCATTTGAAAGGCAAGATGTATCTGGTGCTACAGCACAAGCAGTAGTTGGTAATGAAACTTCTAACAGAGGGGCAATAATTGGTTTTGCTTCTTTATTTGGAGGATCTGGATATACAAGCCCTCCACAAGTTCGTGTTTTAAATGGTGATCGTGGTGGAATGGAAGGGTCTTTTACCGCAGTTCTTGGTACTGGAAGTAATAGTGATAAGGTTGTTTCTATAACTATAAATGATGGAGGTAGAAACTATTATAATCCATCAGTATACATTGTTGGGCCAGCACCACAAATCCCTTTAGTTCCAACAGAATCCACAGGTAGATATGGATTTATGTGCGATATAACAATAGAAGAAGATATTGACGAAGACCAACAGCACAGCTTGCCTCCAGACTACAACCAAATATTAGAATTTAAAAAAAGCATAATAACTGATTCTCCTTTTTTTAAAAAGCCAATGGAGATGATTAACCCAGAAAAGTGCGAACACATTGGGAAAGTAATCGACAGAAAAAATTGTAATTGCCCTAAGAAGTGGGTTCGCTTATGTGATATTCATGAAAAGACTGATTGGAAAAAATGTATGCAATGCAAAGATTTTAAAGTGTCCGAATGAAACTTCCCCCTCTGATGCAATTCTACTACGAGGGGAATTAGTCTCAGGAAATTGCGAAAACAAGCCCTAGAATCATTCGGACAATGTTAATATATCAAGCCTTCTTCTTTTCTTCAAGCTGTCCAGTAGAAATATTCATCGACCCAGGGCGAAGCGATTTCATCAAACCATCCGTAGGTGAACCCATGATGGTTTGAAGTTCATGCCTAGCATCTGCTGCTGCATCCAATTCTTTTTGCCATTCGGTGAATCTCATAAACATTTCTACTGCTTTTGTGTTTCCTCCACGCATACTTCTGATCAAGCAGTTTTTTACGATAGCCATATCTTCCTTGGTAATAGATTCGACATAGAATCGTTTCATCTCTTGTATATGGCGATAGTATGGATTTAGGTACATATTATAATCTCCATTTGTTTTTCTTGGCAATTCTTGCTGAAGCCCTGCCTCTGTCTCTTATGTTCTTAGGTATAGCCGTGTACATCGTTCCTCGAACCTTCCTGTTTCTTACCGCTACAATTCCAAGTCTACCTGACCCGCCTCTTCTAAATGGTCGAGCTTTCCTAGCAATGATTGAATAGTCTTTTAATGATGGTGATGCATACCAGTATATAAACCCTCCACGGAAGTTATTTGCCACCCATTTATTAAAAGTGGCCTTACCTACCCTTGGATATATATAACCGATATTTGGGCCTCTAGCCCTCATTACAACAGAACCTGACTGAGCTTTTGCCATAGGAAAGTATTCAAGCGATTTCATCCAGGCAGAAGGTGGTGTGTATATGATTGAATTATTGGTGGCTTCAATATCTGGGTTAGGTGCTGGATTAGTGTTCGTAGCCCTGCCCACCCGCTTGGCTCGGTCTTCTAAAAGTTTCTTCAGTTTTTCTATAGCACCTACTAAATCTGCCATCGAAATTCCCCTTGATTTTCGCTATAATACTGTTACCTATTTTACCCTCTTTTTGAAAGGATGCAATATGTTAAATAAAGCTGGAGCGGACTGGATGGTAGAAGCCATTGCTGCGTATGAAAAAGGGAAGCCATCCCAATCAATAGCAGCAAGTTTGATCTATATCTCTGAGACATTAGAACTTATGAGAATGTTGATCGACCCAGAAACACCAGAAAATGTTGAATTTCCAGGGGGCAAGGAGTTTCCAAAATCATGATCGACTCCGATAGTTTTTACGAAATGCTGGAGAACATTCAGCGTGGAATTGATTTTAAATTGGCCATGAAAGCTTTTGGAATTTCCAGAAGGGATCTTGAACCTTGGCATAAAAAAGAAATGGTCAAGGCTAAAGCACAGGCAACCATTGCCATGCAACAGGTTATCCATGAACATGGGAGTGAAGACTGGCGAGCCATGCAATGGATAATTGAACGCAATAATAAGGAACGAGATGATGAGCAAGAACTCCAAAAACTCCTCAACAAACAACTTGCAAAAGAGATGGCAAAAGGCCTTATCGAGTCCAGCGTTGCAGGGGAAACTTTCGGAAATCCAAGAGATCAAGAGGGTGAATCGGGAGAATCAGAAGACTATAGTGATTCCGAAAAACCCAGGGGAGTATTGCGAATACCTCGGAATATCCCTGACCCCCCAGCAGATGGAAATATTTGATTCGGTTGCTAATGGTGCAAGAAAAGTTTTAGTTAGGTCAGCACATAATCAAGGCAAAACTTTTTTGTGTGCTGTTATTGCTTCATGGTTTCACGATCACTTTACACCATCAGAAGTTTTGATTTCAGCACCTGTTGCCCAGCAGATCAAAGATGGTGTGTTCAAGGAACTACGCAGGGTTAGACCAAGAGATCCAAACTGGATGCCCAAGGCTAATCGATTAGAAAAAAACCCCTCGCATTACATTCAAGGTTTAACCGCTCAAAAGGCTGATGCTTTCCAAGGTAGACATTCCGCTGGTGGTTTGTGCATCCTGTTTGACGAAGCATCTGGTATTGAACCCACCTTTTGGGAAAGAGCAGAATCAATGCTTTCAGCAAGCAAGGAGAATTGTTTATGGTTCTGTATTTTCAATCCATACGATGCATCATCACCCGCCTATTTTGCTGAAAACTCGCCTGACTGGAAAGTGTTTCACCTCTCCGCTTTAGACCATCCTAATGTTGCTTTTAAGGCCGATCTTGTGCCAGGGGCAATCAATTATGAGTATGTAGAGAACCGCATTAAAAACGAATGCAGAACCGCTAGAGAAGGTGAAGAATCCGAGCCAGGGTTCTTTACCTTCAATGACCGAAACTACATGGTTGAAGACCCGCTTTTTGACATTCAGGTTCTTGGCAGATACCCAAGTAAAGCGATCAACTCGGTATGGGGTGCTTTGGCACTTAAGCAGATCCTTGATCCGATTCAGCTTAATAAAGATTGGGTGGTTCAGATTGGTGCTGACCCTGCAAGGTTCGGTGATGATCGTTCCTGTTTAGTAGTCAGACATGGATGCTGCATTATAGATGCGAAGGAATACCGTGGGTTGTCAACCAAAGAGTTTGCAGAAAAGATTAAAGAGTATTGTCAGAAGTATGAAACACCAAGGCAATCGCAATTCAAAATACCTGTGCTTATCGATGAGGGTGGTGTAGGTGGTGGTGTAGTCGATAATAAATCAGACTATATGTTTTACGGTATTAATTCATCTGGTGAAGCACCTAGATGGAGAGAGTTTCCAAACATGAGATCCGCACTCTGGTTTGAAGCAGCAGAACTTGCAATGGAGGGCAAGGTTTCAATCGGTCATCTTCCGCTTCATATGCGTGAAAGGATGATGGAAGAGCTTAGAACCCCTGTGTACATTGTAGATACAAACGGCAGAAGAGTGGTCGAGTCTAAAGACATGATGAAGCGTAGACTGAAGCACTCTCCTGACCTTGCAGATGCTTTTAACTTAGCTCTGATGTCGATCCCTCGGATTGGGATTGAGAAGGTGATTGGTCATTTATAACGATGTACATTGATCCAGCACCATTTGTATCTCGGCTTTTCCTGATTGAAATTTCACCGCAATCTTGAAGATATCTGATTGCATCATCAACCGATTGTCCGCTGTGTACGATTTTCCTGAGATGCCTCTTAGCATCAATCATCTTTACACCATACACATCTGGTTCGATTTCGTTTAAAGAATCCTTGATCATGTTTAAAAGCTTATCGGTAATTTCACCGAACTTTGTATCGCTCACCATAACTGTATTTGCTGTCTGCCTCTTATTCACTTCACGAACAAATTTGAATCCAGAAGTTACTCCAGCTAGCGAAATTGTATCAGCGTTTATGTCTTGGCTTAACTCCCACAGGCAAGCTATTTTCAGAGCTAACTCAGGAAGCCTTGCACATGAAGAAGCTTTTTCTTCTTCGCTGTTTTTCTGGTACTTGGAATATAAATCATCGTTTTCCCACACTTGAGTTTGAAAGAATTCCAAAGCATCTTCATCAAGAAGAAGTATTTTTGAATCTCTTTCAATCTGGTTTAGTGGTGCATTACCAAGTGCATCAAGCTTAGTATCTGCCATGAATTCCTTGATCACTCCAGGCACAAGGTTTTCATTCATGGCAATCAGTCTTGCAGCAACCTCTACCAAATATTCTGGAATAGGTTCTGATACAGACATTCCACGAAGATTCATCCTGCCTCTGATTGCAGATTGAAGAATCAGCAAACGATTGTAGAAACCTGACCGAAGCATCTTAGGTGATAGTGCCTTGAAATATTCTTCGGGAGTTGATGAAGTCATAATTGAAAGGAATGGATAGCGAATAAAGTTTTCTGAATCCGCATCACCCGCTTTAGCTCGCCTCTTAATATAGTTTGATGTGAACAGTTCTAGCATTGTTCCCATCACATCATTGAATCTTGTGTCTCCCGATTTAGCTTTCTCAAGATCAAATGCACCTTCATCAGCCATGAGAAATTTTGGGCCTTGAATTACCTTCTCTTCAAGACCTTCTCTTGAACCCACCTTCGTCATCAAGAGGCTAGCGTTATCAATTTCCATACAGATTCTAGCGTTCAATTTTCGTGGAAAATCTTTGCCCGAAGCTGTCAGGCCAAGAACCACAATGTATAGATTAAGCTTTAGTTCATTTGGCCCCATGATGCATCTTCCCACCAAAGCAGAGAACATACCTAAAGCAGATGCAGCAGCAATTCTCTTTTCTGGGTATAGTGCGTTCCTCATGCAGTAGTCAATGTAAGTGTCGATCCAACCTGGAAAAGAAATGGCATCATCAGGCACAATGTCTACGGTTCTAATTTGTTTAACTTTACCTGATTTCGTTGTTTCAAGAAAATCCCACCTAGATTCATTCACAGGTTCATCTTCAATTTTATCTATCGAATACTTGGCAAATACCTGTGCGTAAAATGTTTTCCACTCCCTGCTCCCTGGTTGCCATCCTCGACTCATGCAGTAAACATAATCTTTAGTGAGCGGTATGTTTGGACTCAATCGCCAATCCAATGGGCTAAAATTCCAGTAGCGATCCATGCCACCATTTTTGCACCCTGCAATTGCGTTGGGTTCTCTGCCTGACGAATCAGGATGCCACACCATGAAGTAATCATGCCTGACCTCAACTACTCGGTAAGAATCTGGAAGAATTTCGGGCCAAGAAGTTTCTGCTCGCCATTGATCCAACGCAGTCTTTTTGCCTATCTCTTTGTACTGGTAAGGTTCTTTATTTAGCTCGATGAATCTCTTTGCTGCTTTTTGATCATATGACTGAGCAAATGACATTAGAAATTCATGTTCATCCGCAGTAAGCATTGGTATGGTTGCAACATCACCATGAATCATTTTATATGGCTTAACTAATCCATCAATTTTTGAGACTGCCTGAGAATAGAATCCAACCACATATCCACCCGCACCTCTTGTTTCAATTAGTGGTGGAGCAATCTTTTTAGTCGATCCTTTAGCTTTAGCTTCGGCAAGCCATCTCTTGCCATTATCTGTAGACATTACCGCTAATTCACGGCATTTTGATTTACCTAATGGCAAATAGTAGAAAATGTGTAACCCTTCAGATGGTGTTGTTTCAACGCATCCGCAAAGCTTATCGTGTAATTCTTTGCTAGTTGCTTCCAAGTCAGGGAGGAAGTCGACTGCTACCTTTGGGCAATCAATATCAAGGCACTCAAGATCCTTGTTTTTACCAACAACTGGGCCACAGTTGATGGCTATCCCTGCTACATTTGCATGGCTAAAATCTATCTCAATTTCAAGGTCTGATAGTGGGTTAGCTCTTAGCTCAACTATGCGGTTAGTTCGCTTAATTACTGGGGTTTTATCGACCTTAGTCGAGAAGACAGATAGCCCCTGTTTACGAACTCGCAAAGCCTGTTTTTTTATTTCTTCCAAGGCACACCTATTCCTTTGATTTTGTTGTTAAATTGGTTAAGATAATGATGCTGGGTCTGCTTCCTCCCAGCACAGGGGGAGTGGTTTCACCCTTTCGCCATTCCCCCGCTTATTACTCGATTGCTCTGAAAGGAATAACTATCGATATGATAGTACCCCTTTTCATTTATGTGTGCTTTAATAGCAGTTGGTTTGGGAATGGTATCTAACCACTCTTGGATTTGCAAGCTTTCTTTATTCATGTTCCAATGCTTATCTGGTAAACCTTTTGCACCAACAGACTTAAGCCATTTCCAAACTATAAATTCCAAACCATGCTTAAGAGAGTGATAGCATCTGATTAGCTTACCTTCAAGCGTTTCGTGTGTTTCGAGTATGCAAGGATCTGATGCTGGAGTCTTGCGATAAATTGTGTATCCAGTAGCAACAATCTCATACTGCTTGGGTTGCCTTCCCGCCAATATTTCACCATTGGTTTGGCTTGCAGAAAGTTTCTCAGGAAATAAAGATTCTTCTTCTTTTGGTTTGAAATAACCGCATGAAGGGCAAATGATATTGCCAATCCTGTGAATCAAATTGCATGAAGGGCAACGCTTTACTTTAGCTGCTGGAAGTTCAATGCCTTGAGCATCAACAACGATCTGATCGATGCAACCATGCCTGAGAGCGTTGTCACCAAAATCAAGTATCAAACAGTTCTCTTTATCTGGAGCTAATCGAAATCCCCGCCCTACCATTTGATACCACAACCCCTTCGACATGGTTGGCCTCATTACCACAACACAATCAATCCCAGGGGCATCAAAACCTGTGGTAAGTACAGCTACATTCACAAGCCATTTATAATTGTTTTCTCGGAATCCATTAATCACACAGTCTCTGATTGCAGGGTGAGTTTCACCTGTTATCATGTTTGCTCGTTGACCTTGATTCTTTAGCTCATCAAGAATCATCTGTGCGTGTTTAATTGATGAAGCAAACACTAATACAGATTTCCTCCCTGATGTTTTCGCAATGGCTTCTTTAACGCTAGATTGAACAAGACCAGCGTTTTCGAGAATAGCATCAAGATCCTTTGAGAAGTATTCACCCGCCCTTATTCTCACCTTCTTTAAGTCAGGAGAATCGGTTGAACCCATTGTTACTAATGGCGAAAGAAATCCTTCATCAATCAAATCTCGTACCCCAATTGCGTAGCAGCAATTATCAAAAGTCTTTTCCTTATGGCCAAAAATAATACCGCTCTGGAGTCGATATGGTGTAGCGGTTAAGCCAACCACCTTTACCCTGGAATTAGATATTTTTGCTTGCGACAAAAACTTTCGATACATCGTTTCTTTGTTCTGGCTGATGAGATGACATTCATCAATCATAATGAAATCCAAATATCCAAAGTCAGCACCTTTCTTGTATACACTTTGTATCCCAGCAATTGTTAATGGCTTTACTTCCCTGCGTTTCAATGCAGCAGAGTAAACCCCGATTGACTCAACAGGAAGTCCTGTTGTTGTGGCATAATGTGTACAAGTCTTGTTGGATTGCTCAAGCAATTCTTTAACATGGCTTAGAATCATTCCCCTGCAATTTGGATTGGCTTCAAATGATCGTCTGATTATTTCAGCCATCACTCTAGTTTTCCCGCCACCAGTTGGGATAACGATTACTGATGATTGCCCAGGGCGATCATGCTGAAATTCAAATAGTGAATTCACAGCATCTTGTTGATACTTGCGTAGCATTATAACCTCCCTAACTTGGAATACCCAAGAATCAAATTCGTTGCACCATAGTTATCTGTTGTTTCGCCTATCTCGACCAAGAAAGGTTTGTCCACCAATTCTTCGGGTTTCATTACAGTAGTGATACCGCATGAAGAAGCTAGTCGAGCTAGCTTTCTTCTTGAATCCGCTCGAAATTTCGTGTCAGTCGAAAAGATGTGAAAGTTTGCATCTAATGCTCTGCCCTGCTGTGACCCTTGCAATATCTGCATATCGCAAGCAAGGTACTTGTTTCCCGCCCTAGAAGTTTTAATCTCCGCTCGCATGATGCGAGCAGAGTAAGTTCCAGCGGGAATTGGTTTAGTTTCTTCTGGATCGAATAAAGGTTCATCACTCATGTTAAGCTCCAAATAAAGTTGGTTGATTGTTAACAGGCTTCTTCCTTTTAATCGGAAAGCTAACAGGTTTAATTCTTTTTTCTTCGACCCTTTGAACCGGATCTGTCTCAATCGACTTCAAAACCCGAATACCATTGTCATCTTCAATGATTAATCTAGATGGTGTTCTTGGAGTCCATAATGCAATATCTAATGCATCTTCTAAACACTCAGGATAATCAGACTCAAATGTGTTCTTCCAAGATTCTTTGTTTGACCAAGTAGGTGGAAAATTAAATTTTTCGACAATTGGTTCTGGATCGACTGTCCAATGATGTGCTATTAGCTGGCCATCTTCAGTAGACCAGTCTGTGTCTACAACTGATGCGATTCGTGAACGATACATTCCCCTGCGTTCTAAAGTTTCTATAAAACTTTTTTCACCAAAAGCATTTGCAACCGCTGCTCGTAACTCAAAAATATTGGCAATAACTTCCATGTCACCACTCCTTTTTAAACTTAAGATTTACATCCATTTTTTCGATCACAGGACTGTCAGACATCAACTGTGTTGACAATCCTGTTTCTATCGAATTCCTTGTTCCCTGACATCCAATCAAGAAACACAAACAAAACAAAAAAAGTTTACTCATGTTGCACCTCCTTACCTTTCTTATCGGTTGCTTCCAAGTGCAACATGAGCAAAGATTAGACAGCTTTCAAGAACTTTTCTACATTTTCGTAAGTAGAACCGTTCTTTTCGCTGTTTTTGATTTTAACCACACAGGCCTGACCAATGATGTTTGTCAGGGTCATGCGATCTAATCCAAGAGCAGCATCAAGACTCTGCCTTAACTTAGCATGGATGCTACATACCTGTGGATTAGGATGACCGTCTTTGATATACAGCGTGAAGGTTTTGTACCTTCCCTGCATATCATGTGGAGCATCGATCTGACAACCAAGAGACAACCATTTTTTGTCATCCTTAGTGCGGACTTCCGCTTTAGTGATAATTACTGGATATTCCCCTGGGGGAAGAATATCAGCCTTTAAAAGCTCTTTCGCTTCATCTTGGCCAAAGATTTCAAATTCATCAGACATAATTACTTACCCTTCTTAGAAAAGATTTCATTGATCTTAGACACAAAACTATCAACCGTCATGGTTCCAGTCACACCTGGAATCCTTGATTTCGCAGTCAAACCGCCCCTCGGAGTAACAGTAATGGTTCTGCGAACCTCATTACCATCCTTTTTAATAATTGGCTTGCCATCGTCACCAACCATCAGGTCGATTTCAACAAAGCCAATTAGATCAGCCCAAGAAGTAACCCATTCAGACATGGCTTTATCAGCCCTCACACCAAAGCTTGCGTATTCACCTCTTGTTGGATCATTGACAGACTTTACTGTTGAATGACACAAAAAGTAAACACCCAAATCTTTCTTGGCATTAAGGCTATTTATCAGCAAAGACATTTGAGTTACAGACTCAACAAGGCCTTTACCATACCCACCACAGGCTAGCACGATTGATGATGCTCCAGATGTTTGGCAGATGTGCTGGTGAAGCAATCTTTCCAAAGCGGTTAGAGAATCGATGACAATGTTTTCATAAACAAACTCTGTAGATGTTACGATTTCTTTGATCGTAGCCACAAATTCTGACCATGTTTTTATTGCCACGCAATCAATATCAATGCCAGAAATACCGCCCTCGACATCAATGAACAAAGCTTTAGAAAGCTTACTGCCCATCGTGGATTTACCCGAACCCTCCGCACCAAAGACAACCGCCTTTGGCTTATTAGTCAAACCAAAACCAACAGGTTTCCCAATTTTCATGTTAACCCCTTCCCTTAAAAGTTACTTCCAATTCGTACTTCTTTAATCCGTGGTATAAAGTTACCACTTTGACTGCTTCTACATTTGGCCCAAACTGAGTGCGAAGTCCAATCCTTACAATTTCTTCAAGTTGCTCGTTTGATAATTCAATAGAGACAACTGTGTTTAGGTCGCCCATTTTCATTCTCACTTTAATGATCGTGTCAGAATACGATCCTCTGCCCGAAGTGATGTCATCTATGCTAGTAATAGACATCATCTTGTTTTGCCCAATAGCATGGGTAGATATGCCGTTGAACAAAAGAAACTTCAAAAGCTGCTCGTCAGCATTAACAACACCTGTTATGGTTAGCGGTTCCACAGATGCCTCGTCATTAAGACTGCATGGTGGCGAAAAACTCGGAACAACTATCTGCCTCAACTCTCGATCAATCATGGTAATTTCATCTTCCATGACACTCCCCTTTCGTTAAAAAAAAGTAAAAACTAGCGGTGTGTGTTACTAATTGGCCTCGGTAAAAACCAATGTCTTTTTAGGGTAAACAACAAGTCTACCCATATGACCACCGCTAGTAATCATCATCATCCAGATGTATCTCCGCATCTGGACAAGATTCGGCTTCTGCTTTGGCAGCATTTCTCTTATCTTTAGAAATTATTGGGATCGTATTATCACCAGAGTGATATAGATCAATTCCATAAAATAATCTTGCTTCCAAAACAATTATTTTTTCTGTGCTTCCAGGTGGATATGGACAAAAGCTTGCAGCTTCGTCATATGAAAGAAGATTGTGTTTTTTCTTCCTAGGCATCTTGCCAACTCCAAACTCAGTTCCACTCCCACCACATCGTCTATCCTACGATCCGTTAAATTAAAAGTCAAACCCAAATCAGAAAAAAAAAGAAAATAAAAGAAAATAAAAGAATCTATGGTAATAATAAATATTTATGATATACTTATTATGTTGTCAGTTTTACCTAATTGAAAGGGGTGCGTTATGTGGTACTTCGATAGAGACAATGTTCTTGGTTTGGCCAGATGGCTAAAACAGGAAGGTCAATGGGATGGTGCTGGTGGTGTTGGCAATCTGATTTATTTTTTTGAGAAGCCTTGGAAGTACGATAGTGAATGGGATGCTTATCAGGCATCATTATTGAAGGAGAAGGAAAATGCCAAAAAGACACGGGTCTAAAAAGGACAGGCAAAAACTCACGGTAGTTTTTCGACCTAATTCGGATTTAAAAGAACAGTTGAATTTTCTGGCACTTAGCCAAAACAGAACTATGAATGGTCAGGTTCTGGATATCCTTGAAAAGTTTTTTAAAGAAAGAGCAATCTAATGTTTCCAATTGAATATGTGTCTCACTCCCGCCTTGAATTATTTAGAAAATCGCCTGTCTTGTACAAAAAGACATACATAGACAAGGTTGTTCAGCGTGACCCTTCTCCAGCAATGATCCTTGGTTCCTTAGTTCATGCAATGCTGCTTGAACCAGATAGAGTTGCGGAACGATTTTCCGTTGCCCCAGTCTGTGATAAGCGAACTAAGATTGGCAAAGAAACCTGGGATAACTTCAAAGCATCTTTAACAGATGGTATTGAAATCATTACCCATGATGATGTCGAGCAAGCGAATAAAATGATTGCTGCAATTTCAGAAAATTCCGCTTCGGAATATTTTAATTGCCCTAGTGTTATCCGTGAACAAGAGATTTTAACCACTATTGAATTTGATGGGCAACCATTGCAGATTAAATTCATTCCTGATATGTATTGCCCTGAGAAGGGTTTCTTAGTCGATTTAAAGACTGTTGGTTCTTACGATCCAACGGATTGGGCTAAGGAATGTGTATTCAATGGATACCTTCGTCAGATGGCTTTGTACCGCTTCTGCTTGAGGTCGATGCAGATTCCAATCAATGATGTTTTTCATATCATTGTTGATAAGAATGAGTACCCTTCATGCATGGTTTGCCAGTTTGATCCAAGCGATTTAGATCGTGCGGAGAACCAAGTGTTTGAAGCGATTAGGAAGTACCTTGCTGCTCATCAGACTGGTGTTTTTGTGCCTGAGTATTATGGCATTGTTCCAAAGCTTACTGCACCAGCATGGTCATGGAGATAATATGCCAGTCGATCCAATTTTGTTTACCCTTCCTCCATCAGCAAATAGCTGCTGGAGGAATTTTAAAGGAAGAATTATTCTTAGTGAAAAGTATCGTCAATGGAGAGAAGAAAACCTTCACCATACGGATGATCGGAATAGGATTGATGCCTGTTTGTTTCCTGTGGATGTACTGATTATGGTTTACCCAGGGAGAAACTGGAGAAAATCCGATTTGGATAATCGAATCAAGCCGATACTCGATCAACTTCAGCATTGCGGGTATTTGTTGGGTGACGATACAGATTGTGTAAAATCCATCACTATTAAGTTAGGTAAAAAGCTTACGAATGGTGACGATTCTTATGTTGCAATTGAGCTTACCAAAAACTGAAAGAAGGGGTTATAATGTTTAAGAATAAAGATTCGGGGAACGGAAGCCCAGAGGATAACAAAATGAGCAAAATATCAAAAGTTGCAGCGGTTCAAACCTGTGCTAGAAGGGCATCCTTTATTTCAAGGGAACTCACAGGTCTTGAAATCATGCCTGACGAGATGTTTGCTGCTGCCTCCGAAGCTTTGGCCAATTTGTCTGTGCTTTGGGATGATTCTGAAATAGCTAAACGCAAGCCTGATTCATACATCAATTTTGCTGCTTGTATGGCTTGTTGCGAATGGGCTAAAGCTGTCAGGAAAGTTGACAGCAATGAACCTTACGAGCTTAATAAAAAGAAAATTTCTGATCTTCTTCAAGATGTTGCAGAAACAATAGATGGTTTGTTCCCAGGGTTAATCGAGTCTAGAGGATGTCAACAGGCTATTTATGATGGTGTAAGCGTAACCGTCAATGGAATTGAAGCTAGCGGATGGAGATGGACACAGAAGTTAAATGAAAGAATTGTTATACTTATGAGTCTGTATCCAATCCTTAAATTTCAATCCGCAAACAGTTCTAAACTTTTGGAGATTGCAGAAGAATTAGTTAGAAAGGAAGGTAAATAGTTATGCCAGTATACATTGGGGATGAATTGTATTTGACTAGCCCAGAGGCCCAGTTGGTTATGGGGGTAAAGGCAGGGCTAATCGCTCATTATTTCTACCGAAACGAATTTCGTGGGGTAATAGACATGAGTGATCAAAAGCCTTTAATGCAAGCAATTAGAGCGGTTGGTATTGAGATAGATCCTGTTGAACTGGAAAAGTTTAACAAGAAAAGTAAGTCTCATTTTCTTGTACCCATGTCTTCGGTATTAGATAAAATGATGCGGAGAGAAACAAGAAAGATAACAGCAAAAGAAAAGAAACTTGCTGCTACTTTAAAGAAGCAAGAGAAAGCTAAAGAGCGTGAATTGGTTGACGAAAAGATTAGGGCAGCAGTATTAGAACAAATTAACAATAGAAGAGAAATGGAAGGTGTTTCTAATGGCAATTAAAGTAGGCGATCAAACATATGTAACAGCAAGAGAAGCTGCAAAAATCATTGGTGTTAACAGGGTTCGTATTGGATATTTTCTAATGCGAAACAAACTGGAAGGTGTGATTGACTTAGATGATTCATCAATCATTGCTGAACACATTGATCAGCATGAAAACCCGCTTGAAAACAAAAACAACAAAACCTTTTTGATTCCATTGGAATCAGCAATTAAAAAACGATCTGAATTAAAGGGAAAAATAAATGGATAGATATTTACTTAACGAATTCTTTTCCCGCTGTACTGAACACATTGTTGAGCGGGCTAATCAATACGATGCTCCAGAGCTTAATCTAAAGCGTATTGCATCAATGTGGACTAACTTCTTGAAGCGTGAAGTTACCGCTTATGAAGTAGCAGTAATGATGGCAATGTTAAAGCTTGCTCGTCTTTCTCAGGGGTATCATCAGGATACCCTTGAGGATGCTGCTGCCTACATTGCCCTGGCTGAACTTCTTAAAGGTACTGAGGAAGATGATAAGAAAAGCGACAAAGAATGATTTTGATTCTATCGACAGCATTGGAACCAATAGTTATCCAGATAATTATTATGAAGGTGCTGAGTCGTTTCGGTCTAAGATGATTGCTTATCCTGACGGATGCTTTGTATGCCAGCAAGGGGATAATGTGACAGGATATATCATTTCATTCCCCTACATTTTGTTTAAGCCGTATCCAATTAACTGCTACTACAAAAACATAGAACATCCAACCTGTTATTACATTCACGATCTTTGCGTATTAAAAGAGCATCGTGGAAATGGATATGCCTCCGCATTAGTTAATGAAGTTCTTAAAATAAAATCATATCCTAAAGCATTAATGTCTGTGCTTGATTCAAATAAGTTCTGGGAAAGATTTGGATTTAAGCCACATAAAACAGAAATGTATTACGGAATGAATGCAACTTATATGATTCGACTTAGCAACCGTTAGTTCACGCAAATGCGTTTCCCTTAACTAAGAGGGTTCCTTAGTCCACGATGCCAATTTCTCTCAAAATCCATATAAGGTTTTTTAGGGAATTAGCAAAACCGTGGATGTCTAAAATTATGGTGATTACTTTGCCCTGATTCATTTTCGTTGCCCAACTTGAGAAAAGAGTGTCTTAAGATTTTTGATTAAAACCTTTGTATCAGGAACATCAAATACTTCTGATCGAATCTTTTTACCATGACTGTGTACATAGGCTAACAGGAATGTTTCCCACGCTCGTTGACATGGTGTTGAGTATATTAATTTTGCGGTTGGTGCTGACATCAGGTGTTCGCTGAACCTGGAGTCTAATCGAGATGTGAATCCAGCTTTGATCCTACCTTCAGAGAACTCTGGAACCAATAAAATTAGATAGAAGAACCCATCGTCAGACATCTTGTCATTAACTGTTTCATCATCCTTGTTTACCGCAGTTCTTCCACGCATTAGCTCACGAAACAAACTGTACTGGGTGCTATCCATGACAGAACAAAAGTGTCCTTTGTCCGCTTTCATGCGGGTCAAAGGCTTCATCTTCTTTTGCTTGATGAATGTTTCTATGTTTCGCCTGATGGTTGTATATGCTAAGTCAAGGTCAGCAGCGATGTCCGTGAACGACCAAAAGTTTTTGTCATCCATTATATATACCTTGAGCCAAAAGAAAAGAGGGTCTTAACAAACCCTCTTAGGCTAACAGTATACATGATTGACAGGTCTTTTTACTAGTGGAATCATCCCCATTGTGCTGCCATAGCATCTGCAATTCCTTGATATGTTGTTGATCTTAGCTTCCATCGATCTTTTGATGGTGCAAGATAATGCATCTTGTTTCGCTCTCGATGCGGTAACTTCATCATGGCTTCCTTTACATTATTAGTTGGCTTAAGCGGTGGTAATCCTTGAAGCCATAAACAGGTTGCCTTTTGTTCTGTATGACCAAACATCCAGGGTTGGATTATCTGTGAGTAATCAGAAGAGATTAGATTTTTGGCATACTTATGCATAATAGGGTTTTCAATACATATTTTGCCTACTTTGCAGTTGTGCAATTGATTGAAGAAAGTTGCTGCCTCGGCTAATCGATCCCATCTAGTAGGGTCTTTATGAAGCCAGCATACTCCTGAGTTAGTCATGTAGGTGCAGGGCGGGTGAGCAATCATAAGATCCCAACCTGGATTGTTCTTAATGAATTCAATCACATCTCCTTGGTAGTGTTGCCCTGGTTTGTCTGTAGGAAGCAAATCGCATGACCAAGCATCATGGCCCTTGGCCTTAAATGCATCTCTAACGGTTCCGCTGTACTCGCAAGCTACTAATACTCTCATGATTTTTCCTTGTTATATTGCTTGATTCTTTCACGATCCCACTCAAAACCAGAACGATGATCAGCCTTAAGCCTTTCATTAACCCTTGCAGCAGTTTTTAATGAAAGCTTGGTATTAGCTAAAGTTGTTCGCAATGATCTTAGCTTTGCCTTAACTTCTTTTAGTTCATCTCTTAGCTTTTTAAGCTCCGCAGTACCTCTTGCTGATAGGTTTAAGCTTTTTGTATGGCATAAATTGCATAGGTCTTTATAGCCATACATTTTAATGATATGCTTACCGCACTTGGAGCATTCAATAGGTCTTTTCATATTGTTCCTTGATAAAGATTTTCACCCTACAGATTTAGCCTATAGGGTGAAGAAAAAAGGGGTCTACTTATCTAGATCGTAATGCCTCCAGCCCATTTCATCAGAATATATTTTGTGATGAATTTTCATCATATCTTTGGGGGTAGCATTGCACCCTTCAATGATTGATGTTCTTCCTTCATCCCTACATCGTTCATCAGCTAGAATAGCTGCAACATAACGAATAATATAAGCCTCAGAAGCCTTCAAGGTAATAGTAACAATACGATTTGGATCGTAATCAGGATGGCCCTTTTCAACAATTTTAGAAACTGGAGCGGATTCTGTAGACATGGTTTATTCCCTTTCAAGGATAAAACTTTTTGGACTCCCCCAAAATGGGGGTGTATCCATTCAAAAACAGGGTCACTTCAATTCAAAGTTATTATAATCAGGATTTAAACCCTAGTTTATTGGAAAACAGGGTCTACCTATTTTTCTGGCTACAATACCTCTAGTTAAGATCCTCTCAGGTTCGATGGCTTCTACATCTGTTAGAATGTAACCAACCTTGGTTCCATGATCAGGTATGTAGTATGGTGAATCAGGTGCAACCCTATGCAATTCATAATCAGCGTCAAATGATTGCCTATCGTAGTAAATAAATGATTCTGATATAGTTGCGAACCCTTCCAAGGTTGCAAATAATGCTCCAGTACGAATAAGGCCTACCCTTTGACCTAAGTAGGGGTCTAAGCTAGGAGTGTTTCTTGTTTCAATCGTCTTTTTGCCTGACAGGATTTCGCCAATAAAATCCTGATGTTTACAGTTGATATTGATGCCCATCATAATTCACTAACCTTTCATTAAAAAACAGGGTGTACATGGTTTGAAAACAGGGTCTAACGGTGGCTATGTATTGCGTGATATTGCGTTTTGTGCCAAGCACCAGGAGGGGTTTCATTAGTGTAAGGATAACCAATTCCCCTTTGGTTTTCTCTTCTCCACAAAACAACCTTACCTCCCCTTGGCCCGCATTCAACCCGCTTATCCAAGTAGCATCCAAAACCATAGGGGTAACTGTGACTAAATTTTACAAACTTTGCATCAATGGTTTCGATAGTGATAAATCTGTCACGAATGTTCATCATAATTTCTCCTAATAGTTAAATTTTTAGCCCTATAGAAACGATCCACAGGGCATAGAAAAACACGGTCTATAACCTTCCACACATTACACGAAGATACAAATCTTGGTTAGCCAAGTGCGTTTCAATTACGCATTTAATCCATCCCCGCCTTAGTTCTTTGGAAGCTGATTTCACCCGATTATTCCATAACTTCCTGACTATCGATAGATTAGATAGCATACAATGCAAGCTTCCAACCTTTAGCTTAATTGCACGCTCGTTATCGCATTGCATTAATTCAATTGGCTTATCTTTAGTTATTCGTAGCATGATTCAAATCCTTTCCAAAAAAATGATAAAATTTTAAACACACAATTACCAGGCGAACACACTAAAAAATTTTTACGCTATAGGATTTAACACCTATAGCGTGAGAAAACAGGGTTGGCCCTATTTCATTGTTTTATCGGGTTGCCATGCCATAAAGCTGATGCATAATATCTTCGCTCAGATACTATGTTTTTATGGCATGGTTGGCATACCATTCTTCCAATATCCTTAACCAAAGGATTGTTTTTTGTTTGCTTTTTGTTGCAGCAAAAACAATTGGTATTAAGCTTATTCATTGTAAACATCCTTAAAAAAATGATAAAAATCGTAACACACAAAAAGAGCCCAGCGATTTTTTTTTGCCTAATTCTCCAGGTTTTCGCACAAAAATTTTTTGACCTAGGGATTTCGCCCCCTAGGTCATTGAAAATAGGGGTTGCCCTATTTGACCTGTTTTCTTCCGCAATAGTGATCCAAATTTTCTTCCAGTTCATCTTCTTTACTGTCTACCTCAAACTTAATGTAACTGCTAAACAGGCATTCAAAATGGGCTTTATTTTCGCCTTCAAAAAATGATTCAGCATAACCCCCATCGTTAATGCCGTATGCCTCTTGAATTACTCTGCAAGCAGCATTTAACGCATCATTCAAAATAGCAAGCTTCTTATCATCCATTGTAAAACCCTTTCAAAAAATAGTAAAAATTTTCGACCTAAAAGAATCGACCCCTATGCCATAGAAAAAAGGGGTTGCCCTATGTTTCTTGCAACTATACCCCTACTTGAAACAAGCTGAGGTTCTATTGCTTCCACATCCTTTAACAAGTATCCAATTTTAACCCCATTATCTTTAATGTAATAGGGGGAATTAGAATCAACCCTATGTAAATCATAATGGAAGTCGAAACAAACAGAATTCTTATACAATATTGTGCCTTTAATTGTCGCAAAACCTTCAAGAGTAGCTTTACCTTGACCAGTACGAATTAACCCAATTCTCTGCCCTATGTAAGGGTTTAAACTAGGTGTGTTTCTCGTTTCGATAACCTTATTGCCATTTAAAATTTGGCCAATAAAGTCTTGGTGCTTGCAATTAATGTTAATACCCATCATCGTATAAACCCCTAAAAAAATGATATGTTTTCGTTGCCTTGAAGAAGCTGGTAAGCTATTACTTGTTAAATAGCTTTTTAAACACTTGTTTTTTATCGTTAAAATTCTTGTTAGCTATTGCAAGTAATTCATAGAATGGAATAGCTTTAACTAATATTTCATTGCAACAATCGTCATAAGCTACAATAGTTATTAGATCATGCGTAATCTTAATACCGATGTTGTTTAATCCGTCGATATCGGGATTAAAATACTCCAATTCAATTACCTCATTAGGTTTAATCGATATCGTCTTATCTTTTTTCATGGCATATACTCCAAACAAAGTTAAAGGGTTATAAGCTTAAATAAGCTTCACTATTACCTTAAGCCACACTATCTAAATGAATAGATAGCATGGCAATAAAGTTAATTTTTTTTTTTGGCTATTTTCCAGGTTTTCTTGCAAAAAAAAATTTTACCTAATATGGCACAACATTACATCATCATGACCAGTGATTTTAGTTGTGAAAGTACAATAGCTATTTGTAGGTAAACAATCGAATGGAATTAGTTGACCTATGGTATCAAGTATTTGATATTTTTCTAAGTCTAAAGCGTAAAATGGTATTTCTAAAACACCTATTTTTTTGCCATGTTGAATGATGGAAACATTTTTTGTAGATATCATTGCATATACTCCAAACAAGGGTTAAAAAAAATACTCTTCTATTACCTTAATCCTTGCTATTTATTAGATAGCAAGGTTATAAGGTTTAATGATTTTAATACGGCTTATAGCAAGTTAAACCTTTTATTATTTGGGTTAACGATAAAGCCATTGCAGTTATCATCTGATTTCTTAACCTTGCTATCACCCTTTACAGATAAACCCACAATAACACCTACTTTGTCTAAAAAACGAATATCTGATTTATCACCGTTAATAACTTCCATACCTAGGTAAGTTTTTGGTAGTTTATCTTTAGTACAATTGAATGGAACAGCAACATTTATACCACTATTTAACAAGTCTAATACTTGTAAATCAGTGGTATTCTCACTCCTCGAATAGGTTAAATGATAGTTCTTTGGTAATGTTTTAGATTTAACCCTATCGATTCTTTTTGTATAATCGTAAAATTTTACTTCTGGGAATTCTGTAAATAGTTCGGGATATACTATTTCATATGGTATGTCGCTAAATACATTTAACCTTATTGCTGGTTTAACATTTTTTCGCTTGCATGATTTAACAAAACTTGCAATTTCTTTAAACAATTGTAGTTTAAATGCTTTATTGTTTTGGAAGAATAACAATTTACGCTTGATTCTAGCTATTTGAGTAGCAGTAAATCTACCTCTACCACTAGTATATATGCAAGCACTCCTACAACCCTCACTCGCACTAGGGCATACCTCATATCCAGCAATTTTTGCAGGTGCAATCGATACACCAACTACCTCATATCCATTTTCTTTATCAAGCAATAATTTCATATTGGTAGATAATAAACCACCTACCTTTACCTTTTTGCCTTCAAATTCAACAAATAAACCCTTTTTGTTCTCTAATACTGTTAACATAACTTAAACTCCTAAAAACATTGTTTGTGAAAAAACATATAAGCGAATTGCTTATATGATCATTATGCATAATCTTTAATGGTAGTCAATACCATATATCAAATAATTCATAAAATTTTATGTATTATTTGGTTATACTGAAAAAAGCTGGTAAACTACTTTTTTTCTAGTAAATTGTTAATTCCATTGTCATTAATGGTATCGGTACAATTATCAATGTGATTATTGATAATTTTTTTAATTTCATTTACTGTTTTTTTGTCGATAGAATTATTATCTTCTAAGCAATCCATCAGTATTTCGTGCAATTGCTCTTGGATATAATCCCCTAGTGCTTCAAGGCATTTTTTAATATCTTCATTCATAATTAAACTCCTAGAAAAGTTAAGATAAAAACAACAATTGTAAACAAGATTATTAAGTTATTAAACATTGTGATTATTACCTATTTAATTCAATATCTATTTTTGCTACTAATGCAAAAAAAGCAGTAATCTCAATTCCAACTACAAATAATGTAAGTGGTAAATTATTGGTAGAAAATGCAAGCAATGCAGAAGAAACGATAATTGCACATAATGCAGAGCCGAACATAGTTAATAATGCTAGTGCCTTAATCATGATATAAACCCCTAAATTGGTATTTCAATCTACTTTTTAGTTAAGTACTTTACTTAACCTTATACCTATACTTTACACTTAATCGGAATTAATGCAAGTGTAATATTATAAATAATTCATAAAATATTAAGTATATTGCTGTAAACCATTGATATATATAGACTTATATTTTTTAAAATAATTATTATTTTAGTCTATTTTGGCATATGCTAAAAAATAAATAATCAAGGTATAGCTATTATCTATCGCATTATTAAAGAGATTGTAATTCATAAAAGATTATGATTAATGATATGGTATAGGATGGGGGAATGTATATCCTTAAAACCTTATATATTGCTTATATAATTATATATATATTATATTATATTATTATATTATTATTATTAGATACACTACTTCAATTTAATACATTCTAACATATAAAATATTAAGTATAAACTTTATCTTAATATATAATATAAAAGATTAAGGATAAACTTTATCTTAATTAATTAAGATAGTGTAACTACTAATATGTTTATTCTATATTTATATTAAAACGATAGAGTTGTTTATCCTATTAATATTTCAACCTGGCCAGGAAGCCCCCCACCCCACCCTAAACTCAGAGACTTTTTTTTAGAACCGTCAAGTTTCATTTTGTAAAATTCAAAAGTGCATCCAAAAAATTTTTCTATTTTTCCTAAATCGTCAAAATGATTTTCTCTTGCATTCTCCAAGCATTCCAATACAATGTGTACATATTAACCGGAGGTTATATGCCAGATAGTTCGATGCCGATTTCGCAAACCATTCCAGGCACAACAACGATCATTGCTAGTGGTTCGGGTCACATTCACGGATTTATGTTGCAACCGGATTGTGATTGTACTATTCAGTTTTTTAAAGCTGATGGAACAACTGAAATGACAGGAAAAATTCACATTCCGATGTATGAGCAACTTTATTGTGCTGTACAAGGGAATGGTATGTTGATAACTAATGCTGGAATAAAACTGACAGTAAATGGAAATACATCTGGAAGATTAAGTGGTTTTGTAACTTTATACAGTTAGGTATTAAAATATGACAATTACAACAGTAGCGTATAGTGCAACAATACCATCAACTACAGCAATATTTGCTGGTGCTGGTGATTCTCATGTTTTCACATTGCAACCAGATTGCGATTGTTACATTCAGTTTGTTCAAACTGATTTAACACCTTTATCTGGAAAAATTCATGTAAAACAGTACGAAATATATACTGTTAGTGGTCAGGGTGACGGAATCCTTGTTTCTACTGGTGGTTTGAAAATTATCACCAGCGGAAACACCTCTGGAAGTGTAAATGGGTTCTTTACAATCAATAATTAGAGAATCCAATGGCAAAACGAAAACCATCACAGAAACCAAGCAAAAAACCGATTACGGAATCAATTTCGTATGACACAGGCAGTTATCAGACTGGATGGGGGCCATTTTGGAACGATCCGTCTGAATATGGTGCTTTTCAGTTCCCTAATGCTGGGATGGGTGGTTGGGTCAATCCCGCTCAATTAGCGGTTAGAGATAATTACCTATCGGGTGAGCAACTTCCGATCTATCTTTCTTGGTGGCAGTTAAAAAGCATCAGGGATAGAGCTAGATTCGTGTTTGCGACTAACGAGTTTGCACATGGGTTAGTTCAATGCTTTCAATCATTTGTTGTTGGGTCTGCGGGATTTAAATGGCGGGTAGCTTCAATCGATTTAAAAAACCCAGTACCGGAAGACCTATTGAAGAGATGCCAAGCATCACTTGATATCTTTCGTGAATACAACAATATGGTGGATGTCGAGAATGAAATTGTGTACAGACTCCATGTTGATGGAGAGGTATTCATTAGAAAGTTCCCACAAGCCAATGGAATGCTTGTAATTCGCTTTATTGAGCCAGAATTGGTCAGGGGTTATGCTACGGATATCGGATCACCAAAAGATTCATTTGGTATCGTGTGTGACGAAGACGATATTAACACCGTTTTAGGTTATAATGTCATTTTGAAGCCTAGGGTATCTAGAGAACCCGATTTTATCCCTGCTGAAGAAATAATACACATTAAAATTGGCACAAATGCGAATGCAAAGCGTGGTTTGACTACATTCTACCCTGTGTTCCAGAATTTGACCAATTGCGAGGATATTTTAGCCAGTACAGTCACGATGGCTAAAGCTAGAGCTAAGGTTGCGATGATCAGAAAAGTAAACAATGTTGCCCCTGACTCAATGGCATCACTTGTCGACTCACAGATTGATGCTACGCTTGGTGGTAGCAATAATATGGGTGCAACCGAAAGCATTGGATTGGAGAGATTTGGCTATGGATCGATCATCACAGCACCCGCAAACATCGACTACGAATTTCCAGGGGCAAATGTCGATGCAGCAGGGCTTATCCAAGTTTTGCAGGCTAACCTACGATCCCTTGCAACACGCTTTGGAATCAGCGAAACACTCATGTCCGGTGACGCATCAAATAATAACTACTCTTCAGCACTCATTGCGGAAGCTCCAGCAAGGCGAACCTTTGAGCGATGGCAGGGGATTGTTGGAAGATCCTTGGCCGAATGTAGATTCGAGCCAAACAAGTCATTAGCTTGGTCGCAAATTCACCTCGCATCCGAACACGGTATCATTCCAAAAGAGATTCTTAAGAACATCAAGATCACTTCTGAAGCATATTCTCTTCAATCAAGAGAGCATCAGAAGGAAGCTGAGATGAACAATGTGTACCATTCGATGGGCGTGAAGTCGATTCAAACGATTCGGGCCGAATTAGGCCTTGATAACGATACCGAAGCATCAAACTTCATCAAACCAATTGTTGATGAGAAGAAGGGTGCAACGGAAATTGATCCAATGAATCCTTCATCAAGGATTGAGTCTGGAAGTGCTACGCAAGGGATCGGTGGTGGAGATCAAGTTCAAGATTCCGCTCTCAATGGGGCACAGATCGCCAACCTTGTCGATATTATTCATCGATGCACTATTGGTGAGATTCCAATGGAAAGTGGCAAGGCGATTGCGAGAGCATCATTCCCTGCGATCACTCCTGAGATCATTGATCTTATGTTCCGTGATGTAGTGGTTAAGATCCCCGAACCTGTTCAACCTGTGTCAAGTTCTTCACCAGAAAAACTTGGTGGAAATGAACCACCACCAAATCTACCAGCAGCAAAATCACCAAAAACATCGACTGTAACAGGATAATTGTTGACAACACTAGACGATTGGATGTAATATCATACTATGAATGCCGTCATCGAAAATAAACCAGGTGTAGTTGACCGAAACAAGTGCATTGTTTACGGTGTAAAAGTACTTGGATTTAGCTCAATGAATGGCAGAATCTACGATCCAAAAGCGATTCGTGATGCAGTTCCGCTATACGAAAACGCTCCAGTAAATAAAGACCACAAAACCGAAGCACCTTTGTTTTCTGATCGGCTAGGATGGCTTCAAAATGTCCGTTTTACCTCAGAAGGTTTATATGCGGACTTCAGATATAACCCCCATGCTGATGGGATTGATTCGTTTTTGTGGTTCGCAGAAAATAATGGCCTCGGTGATGTAGGCTTTAGCCATCTCGTTAGTGGCAAATCAATTCCAGACCAAGATGGTACAGAAAGAGTAGTAAGAATCGACAGAGTAAGATCGGTGGATCTAGTTGCAAACCCTGCAACGACCACCACCATTTTTGAATCCAAGGAGACTGCAATGAAAAATGACAAAATGATGACCGAAGAAAATCCTGTAAAGGAAATGTATAAGGAAGAGGTTCCAGATGCTGCACCCGCACAAGAACCAACTGCTTCACCGGATTCGCAAGAACCGTCTTCTGATATGCTCAAGAAAATTATGGAAATTTGCGTTGGCCCAGGTGAAGGTTCGGCAAAGGGTCAGATGATTCTTGACCTTATTGCCAATGCAACTGGCCTCGGTGGCATGACTGCTGAAACCTCAGATGTAACAGGAAATCCTACTTCTGGAACACCAGCACAAGCTTCTACTAGTGACGATGATTCTGGCGAAGAAGAAATGGATGACGAAAAGAAGGAATCCATTAATGAACTTCTAGAGCTTCGCAAATGGAAAGCCGAAAAACTCAATGAAGAAAAAATATTCTCCCTGCTTAAGGAGAATAAATTGGAGCCAACCCCTGTGTTTGTAAAGCAACTTTCCGCTATCGGTGAAACGATGTGGGCAGAAGCGATTGAAGACAGGAAAAAAGTTGCTCTTGTCAGAGCTAGTGTTAAGCCAGTTAGTTCGACTGCAATCCAAGGCGAGTCGAACTATCAACAGTTCCGTGAAAATGTCCTTGGCAAGTAAGCCATCATTAAGGAGTCCTATCAATGGCGATTACTTACAGTTTCAATGCGACTAATCCTGTGGTGGCTCCAGTTGCCACCAACAAGGCGATTCAAGTTGGCGATCTAGTAGCCCTATCTTCCGGTAGTGCGATCTCCGCTCTTGATTTTCCTTGGGATACCAACTTGGCAACCACTCAAACTGCGTTTGCAAGTGCTTTCCTAGGTGTGTCAGGTCAATTAAAGAGGGAAGATATAGCTCTTGTGTACGGTAACTCAGTAGACAACCAAATTCGTGTTGACTGCTCTGGTATCTACGCTGGAACTTATACTGGTTCCGCTCTTTTAGTTGGGGATTTTGTTGGCCCCACTTCCG
>Ga0209190_1000149_pt1 | contig 49485 bp, 39 predicted proteins | sample M_140205_XF_Meta_FD_187315 | JGI IMG/M metagenome (GOLD analysis project Ga0209190, IMG submission 187315) | Freshwater microbial communities from Lake Montjoie, Canada to study carbon cycling - M_140205_XF_MetaG (SPAdes) (version 2) | ecosystem: Environmental > Aquatic > Freshwater > Lake... | reverse complement strand
ACTTGAGCTTGCCGGGTGCGATGATGTCATCGCACGCTTGGGAGATTACGTCGATAACGACCTTAATCAGAACGCTCGCCTCGTAATGGACACTCACCTAAACGATTGTCCTGAGTGCGCGGCCCTCTTTGCCTCCTATACCCATGTAATTGAGAGCGCTGCAGAGCTACATGAACCAGAGCAGCCGATCGCAGTAGATGTACAAAACCGCCTGCGCAGGGCCCTTAATCAACGCCTCGGGCTTAGCCTGTCATATATCGCGTAAGACAAAGGTTACGGCCCGCGCTACAGAACCACTGTGGATGCCACTATGGGTGCCACTGTGGATGCGTAGCGCGGGCCGTAGACTATAACTATCTATTCTACCTGAACGTAATTGGCGTTGGAGTTGGAGTTGGCGTTGCCCTTGGCGTTGGCGTTGCCCTTGGCGTTGGCGTTACCCTTGGCGTTTGCGTTGCCCTTGGCGTTGCCCTTGGCGTTTGCGTTGGTGTTGGTGTTGCCAATGCTACAGTCAGGTCGGAGCAGCCAAAGAGCTTAATCACCTTGTAGTGCTGCTCACCAACACGCAGTGCTTCCATAAAGATCTCAAGCTTCGCCCTAGTATGGCCGGCCTGGAGAGCCTCCGCACGTCTAAGACAGATATCTTGTGCGTTAGTACGGTCCCCCACCTTTGCTGGTAGTCCGATACTGAGCTGCTTGACATCACCGACCACAGTTACCTTGCCGCTCTTATCTTGCTGATAGAGCTTTCCCTTCAGGGTTAATACAAGATCAGTATCTTTTCCTACCGGTCGGGCGCTCGAGTTCCCCAAGCCGTTACCGATGCCCTGAACGGAATCAATTACGGCTCGTAGCTCATTTACACTAGGCAAACTAGTCACCTGAGAATTTGCCGCCGGAGCTGCCACTCCAAAACCGAGGGTAATTCCAAAGACAGTCGTCATAACCTTACTTATCGTTCTCATACTTCATTCCTCAAAAACATAGACAAAACATAAAAGACAAAAGGTTTATGATCCCCCCACATCTCGAACCTGTTACGAAGTTATAACGATTCTGTAACAAACCCCTCAGGGGTCGATTTGCAGAGCAAATCGGGGGTGATAATATTAACTATTCACAAAATCTGCCGTCCCCGATCAGGGGACGACAAGAAACGGGCAGCTCCGTACAAAGACCGCCTCCTATAAGCATTAGCGCTTACAACGGTAACGCACGGTGAATAGTTACCAACTACCTCGCCCGACTGTTGACGAAGACCTAAGACCCCTCGTAACCTCCTGTTATGACAAACCCTAACGACATCACCTACCTGATCGATGGCTCCGGTTATATCTTTCGCGCTTTTTACGCCATTCAAAGGCTGACGACCAAAGCGGGCTTTCCGACCAATGCGCTCTACGGATTTTTAAAGATGATGCAGAGGACCATAGCGCAGGCTAACTCCTCTAAAGTTGCAGTCATCTTCGATGCGGGCAGAAAGACCTTTCGAAACGATCTCTACCCTGAATACAAAGCCAACCGCAGTGAGTGCCCGCCAGAGTTAGTTGAGCAGATGCCGTTCTTTAGAGAGATCTCGCGCGCACTTGGACTTCCGGTGCTTGAGTGCGTGGGCTATGAGGCCGATGACATCATCGCCACACTGACAGCTAAGCTGGTGGCGAACGGCCAGCAGGTCGTCGTCGTATCGGGCGACAAGGACCTGATGCAGCTCGTCTCGGATCAAGTTCAGATCTGGGACACGATGAAGGATCAACGTTACGGAATCTCGGGCGTGATAGAAAAATTCGGCGTTGGCCCCACGCAGGTTACTGAGATTCTGGCGCTGACAGGTGATAGCTCTGATAACATTCCAGGTGTTGACGGCGTTGGTCCAAAAACAGCCACGCAGTTAATTCAGAAATACTCTACGGTTGAGGGCGTTATCTCGCACGTAGAGGATATTAAGAACGATGCTGAGATCAGAAATCGTAAAAAAATAGCCGAATCGATCTCTTCTAATCTGGAGCTCCTACGACTCGCTCGTAGGCTAGTCGAGGTCGACTATAATGTACCGTTACAGGCGCTACAGGACGGAAACTGTGATATCGAGGCCCTTCTTACAAAACACGAGATCGATGCAGAACATCTAGGCGAACTCTTTGAGCGCTTCGAATTCACCTCACTCTTTAAGGATTTTCAGAAGATCATCGGCGTATCGCGCAACGCAAAGGCAGCCGCTGCCTTTGACTATAAAACCGTTAGCGCCCAAGATTTTGCCGCCTGGTCTAGGGAGCTTTACGCTCAGAAGGAGTTCTCCTTTGATCTTGAAACCACCTCGCTCAAGCTGCACGAGGCAAAGATCGTTGGGATCTCTTTTTGCTGGAACGATAGCGCTGCTTGGTACGTGCCAATTGGACATAGCGCACTTGATAGCTCTGCTCAGCCTAATCAGGTTTTGTGGAGCGAGCTCTCTAACACCTTGCGAGGGATCTTTGCTGATAGCAACGTTAAAAAATGCGGTCAGAATTTAAAGTATGATGTCAGTATCCTCGAGATTAACGGCATCCCGGTTCGGGGCGTAAGCTTTGATTCAATGGTTGCAGCCTACCTACTTAATCCCGATAGCCGCAGCTTTAATCTAACCGCCCTGGCAAACGATCTGCTGCAGCTCCCAGTTATTGAGTACGAACAGGTAACGGATGGTGTTGCTGATTTCTCCTCTGTTTCAATTGAAGCCGCAACACGCTACGCCTGTCAGGACGCGCACTACGCCTGGCTGCTGAAGGAGAAATTACTGCCGTTGGTCAATGAAGCGACCCTCACGCACGTTCTTAACGAGCTTGAGATGCCCCTTGTTCCGGTACTTGCGCATATGGAGCGCCTGGGAGTTAAGGTCGACAGAGAGCTGCTGTGCAGCATGTCGGCAGAGTTTGAATTGCAGCTTAAAGAACTTGAAGTAAAGATCTACAGCTGCGCTGATTGCGAGTTTAATATCAACTCACCAAAACAGCTAGCTGATCTATTCTTTAACAAACTAGCTATCTCTACCAAGGGCATCAAAAAAACAAAGACCGGCTTCTCTACTGATTCATCCGTCCTTGAAAAGCTCGCCGAAATCCACCCACTCCCCGCTCTAATATTAGAGTACCGCGGGCTGCATAAACTTAAATCTACTTATACCGACGCCCTAGTGGAGGTCATCTCTCCGGTTACCGGTCGTGTTCATACCCGACTGAACCAAACCATCACGAGCACCGGAAGACTCTCTAGCTCTGAGCCTAATTTGCAGAATATTCCGGTTCAGAGCCAGACGGGCGGGCGCATTCGCTCGGCCTTTATTCCTGAATCCGGATCATTCTTTATTGCGGCCGACTACTCGCAGATTGAGTTGCGGCTTTTGGCGCATTTAAGCGCTGATGAGACCCTGATCCGGGCCTTTAACGCTGGCGTTGATATTCATGCCAGCACCGCCCGTGAGATTATGGGGCTCTCGGCCAACGACGAAGTGACAGATCATCAACGACGGCTCGGCAAGACGATTAACTTCGGTATCGTCTACGGCATGGGCCCCTTTAGCCTCGCTAAACAGCTAGGCGTTCCGGTGCAGCAGGCCAGCGCATATATTACGAACTACTTTAACCGCTATCCACGCGTAAAGGGATACTTCTCAAAGCTTGAAGAGGCTGCACTCTCAAATGGAGAGGTGCAGACTATCTTTGGGCGCAAGCGCATTATCAGCTCAATCGATACCAGTGGTCGTGATCAGGGGTTTGCTATGCGCGCTGCAATCAACGCTCCGCTACAGGGCTCCGCTGCCGATATTATTAAACTCGCCATGATAAAAGTTGAGCAGCTCCTCGCCGATAAATTCGTGGGCGCTAAGCTAATCCTGCAAATTCATGACGAGCTACTAGTAGAGGCGCCCGATCATAGCACAGCACAGAACGCACAACTAATTGAAGCGATTAAGGATGCCATGGAGAGCGTTATAACGCTCAGTGTGCCGCTCAAGGTCGATGCAGGTAGTGGCCGTAATTGGCAGGAGGCGCAATCGTAGTAGAGATGCCGCAGCTCTTTACAGCGCCTGGCCGCATCAGAAGGATTGCAATCGCACTCCTTATTGCACTCGCATTAGCGCTAGCCTGGGTTGGGCTAGATCCGCTTGGCTCATTATCAGGCCCCATAACATCTGTAAAACTCGGTGACTTCCCTGCTTTTTACTCGCTATCCGCTATCGCCGCCGGTTCAGAACCGCACAGGCTCTACGATTTTGCGCTCCAGAGAGAGATCCAAAATCAGATCTGGCCGCAGCTACAAGGCGCGCTACTACCAGGGATCTATCCTCCCTACGTTGCCTTGCTTGCAAGGCCCCTAGTGTGGCTCGGTCCAACTTGGGGGCACGTAGTCTGGGGCGCACTTCAGCTCTTATTCCTTATTCTAACGGCACGCGCCATCACTCGTATTAACTCAAGTCTAGCCAAATATTCCGTAGAGATCTTAGCGGGGCTGCTGCTCTGTGCTCCGGTATTATTGGGTGTCTTCGGCGGGCAGTTGATCGCTGCAAGTATGTTTATCTATGCGCTCTGTTTTATATATCAGGGCAGGCGAGATCTTAGGGGTGAGATTATATTTGGTTCTTTAATAGGTCTCTGGTTCTTTAAGCCGCACTACGCGCTCATCATGTTAATGCTCCCTGTTATTCAGTGGAGGGTGCGTGTTGTCGCAACAACGGCTCTTGTTGCGACAATACTCTATCTGCTCGGCTCATTAGTTTTAGGGCTAGACTGGATTGCAACCTGGTGTGATGCCCTGACGCGCTTTACACCGATGAATATTATTCCTAACGCACGACAGATGACCGGACTACTCGGCGCTGTAAAGGGGATGCCAGATCAGGCGAACTCAGCTCTCGCCTGGGCAGCTCTAGCGCTAACTACCGCGCTCTTACTGCGCTTAGCCTTTGCGGCACGCCAAAGCTTAAGCAAGCCAACAGGACTGCCGAAATTTCTACCCCTCTTCGGAGTTACCGTCGTGCTTGCAACCCCCCAAGCAAATTTCTACGACCTGGGGCTTGTGCTGGTGGCTATTTGCTCAGTTCTATCCCTTAAAACACAGAAGCAACTTTATCTTCTTGGCATCTTTGGCATCTGGTGTGTTGCTTCGGGCCTAGCGAGCGCACTTCGTACAGTAACTCCCCTGCCCCTCTTTCTTATCCTTGCTGCGCTAACTTACCTCGTTACGTTACTGACCATATCTTCCCCCCCTGGGCTAGCAAATAGGCACAGATAGCCTTATAACAAGCAGGGTATGATTATAGAGCGCACGCGGGGCCAGGGGCCCCAATCAGATCAGGAGCTGGTTCAGTATACCCTTGAGGGCGATCGCAACGCTTACCGCGTGCTCGTGGAACGGTACCAGGCGCGACTCCTTACGATGGCTTTTAATATCTTAAAAAACCGCGAAGATGCCGAGGACGTTGTTCAGGAGAGTTTTGTTAAGGGGTTCTTATCACTCAAGTATTTCAAGGGGGACTCCTCTTTTTATACCTGGCTCTATCGAATCACCTTCAATATGGCCGTAGACGTTAAGCGCAGGGCCATTCGCAGAGGTGGTAAGCATTTTGAATTTAAGGAGTCCTGGGGCGTCAATACTGATGGGTCTGGTGCTGGACAGGGGGCTTCTTCACCCACCATCACCCAAGACATAGAGCACCTTCAAAACGTAGAGGGGCCGCAGGCCGCTCTCTTTAGGAAGGAGCTTGGTGGTAAGCTACAAGTTGTGCTTAGTCAGTTATCGGAGGAACATCGGGCTGTGATCACGTTGCGTGAGGTCGATGGATTAGACTACCAGGAGATCGCCGCAGCTATCGGAGTTCGTAGAGGCACGGTTATGAGCCGCCTATTTTATGCCCGTAAGGCGTTGCAGAACGCTCTTAAAGAATTAAGTCCAGAGGGGCCAGCAGCTTCCTCCTCGCAAGAACTCGCTAAGGTTCGTTAAGGTAACGTAATGACGAAAAATGAGATAAAAATGCTGACTGAAAAAGAGGAGCTACTCCTCTCGCGCCACTTCGACGGTGAGTGCGGCTTTATCTCTCGGTTTCAGGCCCAGAGACTTCTTATCAGAAACGATCAAGCCAAGCTCTTTTTTAATGGGCTCTCTGCTGTCGGCGCTGAATGCCGCGCTATATCTTCAGAAGCTAAGGGAGTTGATCTGTGGTCGCGCATCGATTCACGCATAACGGCTGAAGAGAGTGCTGCCTTTTATCTGGGTGAGCGCCGCACTGCTCCTACTAATGAGCTAGCTCCAGCTTTTAAACGTATTCGCTTAAATCAGGCGCTCTTTGGCGGATTATCAGGAGCGGCCGTTGCTGCCACACTACTTATCATCCTTGCACAACCCGCCGCTAAGGATGGAAAGGCTGCCGGTACCTTAGCAACTTTGTCACAGCCCTTTAAGCAATCTGCTCTCGGCGCACTTGATTCGCAACCGATTAGATTTAACAGACGCGACGATTCAACCTTAGAGGTTGATTGGATGCGCGCAAACGGCCCCCTAAAATTACTACAAAACCCCTCTGGGAAATCGGCTGTGATCTGGGTGCGAAGAAAAAGCATCCCGACTACCACACTCCGAGCGGTTGATATTCCCCCTGCTATAGAAGCCACCCCACAACTGGGTCTTGGCGTGATACCCCTAGATCAGTTGAGATAGTTCGTATGGTAATTTATATTAGCTCCATCACTTACCTCTTTCTATCATCTTTACTGCTATGCGCCGTATCGTTTAAATCTGCGTATGCGGATGAGGGCAAGGGAGAGATTACCGAGATAAAGATCTCAGTAAGAACTATTCAGGCTACTAACCCCCTCGACTCAGGGCAGGATGGTCAAGAGATACAAGCTGCGCATGTGCCTGAGGAGATATCGGACCTCGCTCCAAAGTTATCGCAGATCCCATTCTCATCCTTCTCACTCTTAGAGTCTAAGGAGCAGATTATTTCACTGGGGCAGCGTGAAACGATGCAGCTTCCAAACGGTCAGTCCCTAGTGTTCAGGCCGATGTATATGGATAATAAGCGAGTGGGCATCTGGCTTAACTGGAAAGATAAGGACGGAGATGAGATCCTCAACACCCGGGTGCACTTTGATGCTGATGATTCGGTTCTGACCGGAACCGAGTGCGCGCACCAACAGGGGGTGATCTTGGCGATTAAAGCCACTGCTATAGAGAAGCCGGCAGAAAAGCCAATAGAGAAGCCCCTCAACGCCGGAAATTAGTGCCCAGCGTGTCAGAATTCCGTCTTATGTAGCACGGATCTGCCCACTATCCTCTCTTATAACAAGTTAAGATAACTACTCTTATCTATTTAGCCCTAAAGTACCGGGCTCTATCTGCCGTTACTCCCCTTGGAACGATAAATGCTCCACATAGTTTTAGGTCTAGCGAAAGACTGCAACAGCTACCAGGAGAGACTCCATGTCCAAGCCAGAAAAAGAACTGCCGGAGTTGTGTGATGAAGATCTCGCTTTTGAGATGATTGAGATCACCTGCGATGGGATCGATTCCCTCACTCGCGCCTTTAATATGATAGACGATCTCTGCAAAGATCTAGCCGAAGAGATCGCCAGAGAAGCTGTGGCTACTCCAGCGCCTGAGATACATTAGCGCAGCGTCCTGACTTCGCTTCAATTCGTTTCTAACTACATGGCGTAAGCTCCCCCCTGGGACCGCCGGTATCCGACCGGCCATGAAAAAGATCGGCAACCTGAACATTTATACCCAGCCACTCTGGAGAGTGGCGGTCCCAGGGCTTCGCTGAGGCGGAAGCCTTCCCCCCTGGGACCGCCGGTATCCGACCGGCCATGAAAGGGATCGGCAACCTGAACATTTATACCTAGCCACTCTGGAGAGTGGCGGTCCCAGGGCTTCGCTGAGGCGGAAGCCTTCCCCCCTGGGACCGCCGGTATCCGACCGGCCATGAAAAAGATCGTCAACCTGAGAATTTATACCCAGCCACTCTGGAGAGCTTCGCTGAGGCGTAAGCCTTCCCCTGGGACCGCCGGTATCCGACCGGCCATGAAAAAGATCGTCAACCTGAACATTTATACCCAGCCACTCTGGAGAGTGGCGGTCCCAGGGCTTCGCCTAGGCGTAAGCCTTTCCCTACGAGTTTCTCGTATCTCCCTATCCTCCTGATGCGTCAGATCCTCAAGATGCCGCCATAACGAACCTTAGGCGTTTCGTAATATTTAGGGGACTATGCTCACTGATCAAAAGCAAAAAAATAACAGCGCACCTACTTCTGAAGATACAAGCTCTACAGAGGGTTTATCCCCTCCACCTAATATAAAATTATTACCATTAACCAAAGACAAATCTTGTAGGGACGAATTGTCTGATTCGTATATAGTTGCTCGCCAGAAGCCAGATGTGGTCTTTCACTTTTCTACCCCACTCCCCTGTACTGAGTTGATCGGTACACAAGGGACAACTCAATGTATCTTTCCCCTCCCAATCGGAAAAAATATAGGTAAACAATATGCTATCGGGCTGCCAGAAAAATGCACCTGCCCCGAGCTCCACTCAATCCGCTACAGTAGTGAGGATAAGGGGTTCTGGGTTACATTCTCGGCTACGGATAGGAAGACAACGAAGACTAAAGAGGCCCACGTTCTCTTATTGGAGGGTGAGAGTGGGAAAGCCGCCGTCGTTACCTTACACGAGTATAAACTCCAGAAAGTTCGTAATAAACTTATAGATGGGTATAAGGAGGCGAAGGAACGCGGGGACTTTTACTTTGATACCCCACTCCCCTGTCCTGAGTTGATCAGTACAACCGGGCAAACTCAATGGGTCTTTCCCCTCCCATATGTTGATCCTCTGAACGAAAAAAATATAAATATAGGTAAATCATGTACTATCGGGCTGCCAAGAAACTGCACCTCTCCCGAGATTCACTCAATCCGCTACAGTAGTGAGGATAAGGGGTTCTGGGTTACATTCTCGGCTACGGATGTGGAGACAAAAAATATTGAAACGGCCCACGTTCTCTTATTGGAGGGTGAGAGTGGGAAAGCCGCCGTCGTTACCTTACACGAGTATAAACTCCAGAAAGTTCGTAATAAACTTATAGATGGGTATAAAGAGGCGAAGGAACGCGAGGACTTTTACTTTGATACCCCACTCCCCTGTCCTGAGTTGATCAGTACAACCGGGGATACTCAATGGATCTTTCCCCTCCCAATCGGAAAAAATATAGGTAAATCATGTACTATCGGGCTGCCAACAAAATGCACCGCACCTGAGCTCCACTCAATCCGCTACAGTAGTGAGGATAAGGGGTTCTGGGTTACATTCTCGGCTACGGATGAGGAGACAAAAAATATTGAAACGGCCCACGTTCTCTTATTGGAGGGTGAGAGTGGGAAAGCCGCCGTCGTTACCTTACACGAGTATAAACTCCAAAAAGTTTGTAATAAACTTATAGATGGGTATAAGGAGGCGAAGGAACGCGGGGACTTTTACTTTGATACCCCACTCCCCTGTCCTGAGTTGATCGCTGCAGATGGGACAACTCAATGTATCTTTCCCCTCCCAATCGGAAAAAATATAGGTAAACAATGTCCTATCGGGCTGCCAACAGAATGCACCTCCCCCGAGCTCCACTCAATCCGCTACAGTAGTGAGGATAAGGGGTTCTGGGTTACATTCTCGGCTACGGATAAGAAGACAAATAAGATTGAAACGGCCCACGTTCTCTTATTGGAGGATGTGAGTGGGAAAGCCGCCGTCGTTACCTTTCGCCAGTATATTCGTAATAAACTTATAGATGGGTATAAGGAGGCGAAGGAACGCGGGGACTTTTACTTTGATACCCCACTCCCCTGTCCTGAGTTGATCGGTGCAGATGGGACAACTCAATGTATCTTTCCCCTCCCAATCGGAAAAAATATAGGTAAACGATGTCCTATCGGGCTACAAAAAAACTGCACCTCCCCCGAGCTCCTTTCAATCCGCTACAGTAGTGAGGATAAGGGTTTCTGGGTTACATTCTCGGCTACGGATGAGAAGGCAAATAAGATTGAAACGGCCCAAGTTCTCTTATTGGAGGGTGAGAGTGGGAAAGCCGCCGTCGTTACCTTACGCCAGTATATTCGTAATAAACTTATAGCTGGATATAAGGAGGCTGAGAAAAAGGGGTTCTTTCACTTTGATACCCCACTCCCCTGTTCTGAGTTGATCGGTACAAACGGGCAAACTAAAATTAACCTTCCCCTCCCAAACAAAGAAAATACAAATATAGGTAAAAAATGTGGTGTCGGGCTGACAAATAACTGCATCTCCCCCGAGCTCCACTCAATCAGCTACCAGAAGGATGAGCCGAGTGGGTACTGGGTTACATTCTCGGCTTACTCAGAAAATACAGGTGAGCACCGTTTGGTGCGGGTGCTCTTTTCGGATAAGCCTGGGGTCAAAGGTAGAAAGGCTATCCTTCAACAGGAGATCATCGGGGGGTCTGATAAACTGCCCATGGAATTTATTAGTACTAGTGAAGACAGGACTAAAAACAAACAAAAAAAGCTTGAGAATACGGAACTAGCTACGGTGCTGCAGCCCACCAAGCCAATGCCATTAGTTGCAAAGGGTCTTGCGTTTGAGCAGGTGGTGGGGGTGCTCCTTGCCGCCCTTAATCCGGAGGCCTCAATTATTGGGCAGTATTGCCTGCAGGTTGAAGCTAAGAAGGGGGTAGCTGGCAGCGGCATATACCGAGTACGGGTTGACTGGTGCGTCAAGAGTGAGGGTGAGGAAAAGGGTAAGGAAAAGATCAAAGAGGTGAAATGGGGTAATGCTACGTCTAACATTAACGAGACCTACCATAAGCACGCGGAGCATCTCGACGGACGGGATTACTGGCTGGTAATGCTCAAAAAAAACGAGGAAGTACCGCATTACACCCTATTCTCAGAGCTAGCAGAGAAATCAGAGCTTAAGGACAAACTTTTAGAACTGGTGGCGAAACTAACAGAAATCGAAAATATGGCTCTCGAAAGCAGCGCCTTGAATAACGAGGCGATCTTGCGCTTTAACGCTATCAACCGCTACCTCTACTCAGGGCTCAAGGAGAGCTGCAAGCTTAAAGGTGCGGCCCGCATTGCTGCGCTTAGCTCGCTCATAGGTAATCTGCTCTCGTGCAGCGACGATAAGCTGACAGCCTTCTGTGACGCCAAGGGTCACAAACACTTCTTCTCTGGCCTTGAGGCCAACTTTTTTTGGAATGGGAAACTCTACAGCACCCGTATTAAGCTCAAGGATCTCCATTCAGAGGATCAACATATCTATGATACAGGGTTTTCGTTTACCGACCGTCTGATTGGTGGAACGACCTGGACTTTTGCCCGTAAGTTTGATCGGGATCTGCGGGTAATGCTTGAGCTGGTGGAGCCAAAAGTACCTAGACAGCATCCCGTCAAAATCGTCGAGGGGGATAGAAATGCACACGGATGGTTTATGAAACCGAAAATTTCTCTTGGGGGGCTAAAGATTCCAACGCCGCTCGTTGCGCCAAAAACCGTTACTGAGATGGAGAATTACGGGATTAAGCTGAAGAGCTTTCTCGGAGAGCACGGGTACGTTTTAAAGGACGAAGATATCACGTTTGCAATCGAGTACTGTGACGAAGTAGGCAGTCGGGTCTAGCTCATACGGCTAGAGCAGCTTCAATAACTAACCGCAGCAGGCAATCATTGGAGCGGGGTTACTTTGTGAGTGCTAAGTGCGCATAGCAAACACCCCACTAAATGGCATAAGCTCCTGGGCGCTCCGGACTCTAGGCCGGCCATGAAAAAGATCGTCAACCTGAGAATTTATACCCAGCCACTCTGGAGAGTGGCGGTCCCAGGGCTTCGCCTAGGCGTAAGCCCTGGGAACGCCGGTATCTGACCGGCCATGAAAAAGTTCGTTAACCTAATTCTGCTATGCGACCACTCTCAATAAAACCCTGTAATATCACAATATTACAAGCTTCTAATAGCTTAAAAAAGCGAATCTTCTTGCTCTCAGACCGACTCTTAAGATCGTCTCTTAACATTGATATTAGAATACCTGCGGAGAGCTAGCTCATGTCAACCAACCTTGACTTACAACCACAGAGCTCTGACGTCCAAGCGCTTTTACTGCAAGCAACGAAATTACTGCAGGCCAGCTCTGTCGAGGACGCCTTCAACGTTACGCTTAGCGCCAAGGCGTTAAGAACCCCTCTGATAAACCTAGATCTCGTTCGTGCCGCATGTTTTATCAACATGCATCGTCCTCAAGAGGCGCTGGAGTCCCTGCGCGAAGAGCTGCACTTATTCCCAGGTAACATCGATGCACAACGTTTATTCGATCAGCTCTCTCAGGAGATAGGCGATACGGGCGCAGCAAGCACTATAGATGATCCGGACTTTAATCAGCTCCTTAAGGTCATTCGTCCCTATACCATGCTCAGCACTGAGAGGCTCTATCGCCTCTTTTCACATGCCCGTCGGATCTGCCTTGAGAATATTCCGGGTAACTTTGTAGAGTGTGGCGTGGCTGCTGGTGGCTCATCAGCGCTGCTCGCTTACGTTATTCGACGTTACAGCAGGAGCCCTAGATTCGTCTGGTGCTTTGATTCATTCTCCGGAATGCCCCCGGCTGGCGCTCACGATAAACATGATGGAACACCAGCCGACCTAACCGGTTGGGGTACCGGAACCTGTGCCGCCCCACTGGCCAGTCTTGAGCGCCTTGCAGATACGCTCGGTGTTCGCGATCTGCTGCGTCCAATTGAAGGTTTATTTGAATCAACTCTAGCCCCATCTAAAAATTGGGTGGGGATGATCTCCCTTCTTCATTTGAATGCAGAGTGGTACTCCTCAACAAAAACACCCCTCGAAACCTTCTATGATCGGGTTGTAGATCGGGGCCTTATTCAGATCGATGACTTCGGTTACTGGGAGGGGTGTCGTAAAGCATGCGAGGAGTTCTTTATTACCAAACAGATCAATCCGATTATGACCAGCATCGACGATACAGGAGTATGGTTTGAAAAACCTGGGCGCTTTCCGATCAACGCCGAGATCTCTCCCCGTATTGCAGAGGAGTTCGCGCGCCACGACGTTGCGCTCTTAGGCATCGAAAGCCAGATGTCAGAGAACGAGCGCTTTCAACTCTTCTGGCTACTCTCCTCGCAGCTACAGTGCCAAGCAGCACAGGGAGAGGTCTTATTTACTGAGGTAGGTTCGTATGCCGGTGCCTCACTCCTGCAGAGCTGTATCGCTCTACGCACCCATGGGCTTCCGATCTCAGCCATCGCCGTTGAGCCAACCGGACAGAGTCAGTTCTACCAGGTGCTACGCGAGCTAGGTAACGATGCGCGCCACTTAAAGATGAACTCAGATATCGCAGCCCCTATTATCGCTCAGGAGTATAAGCGTGGAGGTCGCCTAGCGGATGCGATCTTTATAGATGGCGACCACTCCTATCAGGGAGTAAAGCAAGATCTATCGCTATATTTTCCACTGGTAAAGTCAGGAGGACTCCTAATAGTACACGACTATCTGCCCGCACTTACGCCAGAAAACAGGGAGCTTATCCTCTCTCATCACGCCAACAATGAGCCGGGCATCCGTCAGGCCTGTGATGAATTCTTTACTAATAACGCACAGGCGCAGGCGCTTGAGCTGCCCCTGCTAAAACCGAGTGACCCAACTCAGACGCAGTCCTACCTACCGATTATACCGGGGGTTTTCTCGACTGTTCGAGCATGGCGTAAGATCTGATCGCCCACACTCTCTCTATCTCCCAAAGATAGAGAGCGTTGCTGTTTTAAGGACGTCCTTCTCATCTGACCGGCACTGACAGTAGCTGCAGAACCTAATCCGTTTAACTAGCTGAAAGGTTATACCTGGGTGAATAGTTAGGTAATCTACTGGCAGCTATCAGGAGGGGCTAAGGCTTATTAGCCCCATAGTGTCGCCATAACCACTTAATATAAATAGAGATTATGTCTTGCCCTTAATGCCAATCGAGCTTTTACGATGCTCGCATTCACCCTCTTACTATGGTATCACCAATGATTAAAACCTTGTTTAGATACAGAGCTAGCCGCTGGTATGAGTTCAATCGAGCAAACGTCACCCTGCGATGAATTGTCGCTGCAACGTTCACAGATCCCCCCCCCTCAAGATCAGGGGAGCGAGATAACTGTAAAGAGCCTCATTGATACTATTGAGCACCTTGAATTACCAAATCTTGCTCAATCAACTCCCCCTACAACCGAATCGCTACAACCACATCAAACCGCCCCCGAACAGGCCGTCTCTCAACTAATCAAGAGCACCGGCGACCGCTCCCTTTTTAAAGACTATCTACGCAGCATAAAAGAAGCGTGGAATGAAACAAAGGATACCTGGTCGAAGCGGCTTGCGTACACCACCGCTGGAGCAGTTGCTATCGTTGCCAGCTCCTATGCCACTTCACAAACCCTCGGACTGACGGGCGAGGTGGCCAACAACCCAGCAGCGATTAACTCCGTTTTCACCTGGCTTGCGATCAGCCTTGCGACCGCTGTTACATACCGTTACTTTCAATTCAAAGAGGACGTGGCCTCCGAGAAACATACTGAAAAGATCGAGCCCTATCTATCGGAGTCTATCTTTAACGCCACTACAAACCTTTCTCCTGAGGTGGTCGAGCGCCGTGATGTTCAGAAAATCCTAACAAAGATCAGGCGCAACGAATACTCCATTCGCGCCCTGGTAGAGGGCACCTTCCAGGGCAGCAAGCAGGCGATCGAACTCGCAGTAACAACAGGGGCGATTTTTTTGAGTGGTCATGGCCTATGGACCGTTCCTGCCTTTATCGGAGGATTCTTGGCCTATCGCTGTGCTGTGCGTTGCTCCGCGCGGTCGATTGAGGCCGAGGACGAAGCTTCAACATTCGACCAACGCATTAACTACGGGCGCACCTCGCTACTTAACCATAGCGGCCTAACCGATCTGAGTTTACTCTCTGCCTCAAAGCGCCTAGTAGACAAGGTAATGGAGTGGAGCCGCGCTAGCTACGCATTACGGCGCGCTGCTACGATTAAAAACCTGGCCGACGATCTCTTCTCTGACTATGGGTGTGAAGCCTTAACTGCCATATCGTATGCAGGGGTTGTCATGGGGGCGGTCTCGGGCGAGATCTCTCCGGCCATCTGTCTCTGGCTGGTATACTCACTCTATTCTATAAAGGGAGAGATTAACTTTATCTCCGATCTTTTTAGTCGCCAGGTTACAAAGCTTGAGTTCGCCTCTCTGCGCTATCAGCTGCTCGACATCTCTAAAAAATTACATGATGGCAAGCAATTTCAGGTGCTAGATCAAGCCCCTGAGATCGTACTCGAGGATATTAAATTACGCTATCCAGGTTCAAAACGGGATACGTTGCAAATTCCCGGTCAGATCGTTATTCCAGCCGGCTCAAAAGTTGGAATCATCGGTCAGAACGGCGCGGGTAAATCAACCCTGATAAAACTCCTTTCGGGGCGCCTTGAGCCCTCATCAGGCCGGGTCCTGGTTGGTGGTCACGACCTCAAAACAACCCGTATCTTCGGTGCCCACCTAACTCAGGACTATGAGTCATTTCCCGGACTCTCAATTGAGGAGATCATCGAACTAGGGGTCAGGCCGGAGTGTGGTGGCATGCAGGCTGCTAAGGTGATAGACAAACTCGGCATACGAGAGATTCTATTTCATGATAAACCGCTCGGTCTTCAGACCATTAGTGGAGCACAGTTCGAAAATGGAAAGAGCTTCTCAGGTGGGCAACAACAACTGATCTGTATTGCACGCACCATCGCAACTGGAGCCAAGTTCTGCTCACTCGACGAACATACCGCCAAGCTTGATCCAGATATGCAGATCGAGGTAACTCGCGCGCTCTTTAACTTCCCCGGTGAAAGAACCTTCGCCCTTGTAACTCATAAGCTCGATCAACTGCGCAACTGTGACCTGATTATCGTGCTAGGAGGGGGCACAATTAAGGAGATCGGAAGCCATGAGGCGCTACTCAATAGCGGTGGTGAGTATGCGCGCGTGTACCGCAAACAGGCCGAGGCCTATTTTGACGAATCTAAGCGCGGCTCTTTGGAGTTCTAGATTCAGCCTGTGCTATACAGCCTCTAACCGCACATATTCAGTGTGCGGATCTATCGCTGAGATCTTAAGTGATACATGGTCTCCTAGCTTTGTTCCCTTAGGAACTCGCGCAAAAAGTGTAATGTAGATCTCATCAAGCTCAATTAGGGGGGTTTTAAGATCAAGCCGTACGACTGTGCCAGATATGGCCTTGCCGCGCTCACGTTGCTCAAGATAGCGCAGCAGCCAGTAGCGCCTCGTCTCACGACTTGCAACCGTTGCGGCCTGTAGATGCCCCTCAACCTCCTTCGCTATAAGCTCGAATTCAGGCCGTGTTACCCACGGTTTTGATGTTCTAAAGAACGAGATAAACTGTCTCTGATGACAGAGATCCATATACCGTCGGATCGGTGAGGTAGCCTGGATGTAGGCATCAAGCCCAAGTCCCGCATGCGAACGGGGCTCACATGAGGTGCTGGATTTTTTAAGCTTCGTGCGAGCAGAGAAATCCTTGGCTGGACCCTCCGGCACAAGCTCCTCTGTCGCCCCATCTTTGGCCGCCTCTTTGGCTACCTCCGCTCGCTCCTGCCCTCTAAAGAGCACCGGGATGCCGTGTGTTGCCGCGAACTGCGCCATAATCGAGTTGGCCAATACCATCATCTCTGAGACAAGCATGCGTGCTGGACCGTCCTCTTCAATCTCAAGTAGGCGAATAGAGCCGTCCTCTTCCTTAAACGGCACGACCTCGCGCTTGTGAACACGTGTTGCGCCCTTGCGAATGCGCCGCTCCTCACACGCTGCCGCTATGTCGTGCAGCAGCAAGAGGGTGCTATCCCCCTGCTCTAGTAGATGGTCGACCTGATCGTAGCTATAACGCTCGGCTGCCTTGATAAATGCAGGCGTAATACGCGAGCTCAGTACCTCAAACGATCGATCCATTGAGAGGATCACCGAAAGAGCTGGCCTAACAGCCCCCTGCTTTAAGCTCAGCTTTGATTCAGAGAGCTCGCTCGGCAACATATTAACTGTCTGATCGGCGCTGTAGATAGAGGTAGCACGCCTTCTGGCGGCGAAATCTAGCTGAGTTTCTGGCAGCACAGCCCATGCCACATCGGTGATATGAATCCCTAACTGATAGCCGTCCTGCGTCTGTTCGAGCGAGATCGCATCGTCCATATCCTGGGTAGAAACGTCATCAATAGTTATTGCTCGCAAGCGGGTAAGGTCCTCACGAAACGACCGCTCATGCTCGGGGAAATCCGCTATCTCACTCGGAATAACCAGGCTTTCTCCCTCTAGCACCGCGCGAGCCTCATGCTGGACAGGAATACGGTGCCTGATAAAAGAGAGGTTTGTATCGCGCTCAAAATGTCCAATCGTCAAGAGGATCTCAAAGGCCTGTTTCTCGGGAGAAGTATTTTCGGGGAGTTTAAGAAGCTGCATAGCTAGGTGCACGAGCTCCTTGCCCTCCTTCTGTCGCGCAGGCTCGGTATGTTGAATACCAGCGGCGACCTCCTCCAGCAGTTGAATATTATCTCTAATTTCAAGCGGAATAGGGAGAGTGCTATCCTGTTTTCGCTTGGCTAAAAACTCAACCGTAATCTCTCTAACCTGCGCCTTCTTTCTCTTGGCCTCCTCGGCATTCTTAAGATCATCAACAACAGCAGCCACGCGCGGCTCAAAAAGATCCTTATCACGTTTAAAGTGTAGTCGCTCCCTAATCAGCGCTATACGCAGCCCCGCATGTTTCTCTAACGTATCAGAGCCAAAGTAGCTCTTGCATAGCTCAGCAACGGAGTACGTACGCACATCATCCTGCACGAAGCTCCAGAGCTCCGAAACGTTAAGCGCGTCAGCCTCGCTCTCAATCCGTCCCTGCTGCGCTTTCAACGCCTCAATTCGAGCTGCTGTGCTGCCTGTAATAGAAGCTACTTTGCCTGGCAGGGTGTAGAGCCGCTGCGGGGCAAGATCAAGCTCCCGCCCTCGAATTGTAAGAATAGTGCGTTTGTCTTTTTTGATCGCCGTAACAACAGCAAGGATGACGGCTCCGTCATCTTCGAACTGAACTATAGCATCAACGCCAGTATCGATAACCGAATCGCTAACTTGGCTCTTTAGATTTTGTGTAGTGGGCTTGCTGGACCCCTTAGGAAAGATACTCATACATTAACTATTCACCCTAGTGTAAGCTTGTTGGCAATTAATAAGGATTCGACCTTGCGATCTGTCCTAAAGACACCCTTTCTTGACGTCCCCTGATCGGGGACGCTTATTTTAGGGTGAATAGTTATTGTTTCCACCCCAGTTTGCTCCGCAAACTCGCCCCTTGATAGGGGCTAACGTACAAGGAGCTAACCCAGTAAACAGTTACCTCATACATTATATACTACTGTGCGTGAGGGGTCCTGGAATGTCAAACAGGCTCTATGGGGTCCTATTATAGTTGATCTGATCTCTATCACTCTGCGATACTGCCCCTACTTTTCTCTTAGGAAACTACCATGGTCTCTGTATCCACCCCGATCTCATCCGCCTCTGTTTTCTCCTTTGGGAACCCCTTTCAAACTGAGGCGTTTGTTAATTCACCCCTGACGTGGGCCTGGCGCCCTGGTCAGTTGCCTTGCGGCTTTTTGGTGCAAGAGACCGGATCGCAGGGCTACCGTGTTTCAATCGCTCTGGAGGAGCAGGAGGGGGTGGTCGGTCTTGGGCAGCACGTCGGACCCGTCAACTGCCGAGGGCAGTCGTTTCGACTCTTTAACACCGATTCTCCAACTCACATTCCATCTCTGCGTTCGATGTACGGATCTCATCCCTTCATGATTATCCTGCGTGATAAGCCGCTCGGCATATTTATCGATTCCCCAGGAGAGGTATTGGTTGATGTTGGAGCGCTGGATCCGCACACTCTGGATATTCGCATTGCTACAGCCGGGTTCTATCTGACGGTTATTGAGGGCGAGTCGGTACAGGATATAGTTTCAAAGCACCTCGCTCTTACCGGTACCCCGTATATTCCACCCCGTTGGGCCTTTGGTTATCACCAGAGTCGGTGGAGTTATCCCGATGAGGGATCGGTGCGTGAGGTAGCCGCAAAGATGCAGCAACACGATATTCCATGTGACGTTATCCACATGGACATCCACTACATGCAAGATTACAAGGTTTTTACGGTTAATAAGGAGCGCTTTCCTGACCTGCCCAAGTTAAGTACGGAGCTTAAAGAGCAGGGCATTCGTCTCATCTCAATACTTGATCCTGGGGTTAAAGCTGAGCCGGGCTTTTCGGTCTATGACGAGGGGATGAAGCGCGACTTCTTCTGTCGTCGAAGTGATGGTGCTGGCGCATTTGTCGGAGCCGTCTGGCCAGGCCCCTCTGTTTTTCCCGACTTTTTTCGTCAGGATGTGCGCGCCTGGTGGGGAGCCCTATATAAGCCACTCAAAGAGCAGGGCATCGCCGGATTTTGGAACGACATGAACGAACCATCCATCTTTTATACACCGGATGCTTTCAAGGATTTTGCACAGAAGGTACGCCATTTTGATGAGCGTAACGACTTTGGTGAAGAGTTGGCAAATACGCTCTGGAATAAGGGCGTTATCAATAAGGAGGAGTATTACAACGAATTTACACACACTATTAACGGTCAGCAGGTTGTAAACCGTGAGGTGCATAACCTATTCGGTACGCAGATGACGCGGGCTGTTGCTGATGCGCTCATAGCTGATGATCCAACAAAGCGCTATTTCCTCCTCTCAAGAAGCAGCTACCCTGGAATGCACCGCTATGCGGCGATATGGACCGGTGATAACCACTCGTGGTGGGAGCACCTCTCACTTAACATCCAGATGTTGATCTCGCTTAACCTCTCGGGCTTTCTATTCTGCGGAGCAGATACGGGAGGATTTAGCGGAGACTGCACCGCTGAGATGCTCGTGCGTTGGACGCAGCTCAGTGCCTTTACCCCATTCTTTCGTAATCATGCGGCGATGTGGGCTAAAAATCAGGAGCCCTGGGCCTTTGACGATAAGACGCTCGTGCATTGTCGCGCTGCGATAAAGATGCGCTATGCGCTGCTGCCCTATCTGTACTCAGAGTTTATTAAGAGCGCCTTACACTGTGAGCCTTTCATAAAGGGGCTCTTTCTAGAGTTCAAAGAGGCTGCAAAGCGGCTGGATGATGATCAGTTCCTGTGCGGTCGGTGGCTACTAGTAGCGCCGGTTGTCAAAGCTGCTACGCATGGCCGCCTCGTATATCTGCCAAACGGGCCATGGCTCAAGGTGATAGGAACTGAGAAAGGCTTGACTGGAGAGCAGGTTCAGCAAGGTGGAGATCATTTTGTTGCAGCAACCCTGGAAGAGGTTCCGCTCTTTCTTAGAGCTGGCGCCCTGATTCCTATGGCTACCCCTGGGCTTCATACCTCAGCTGAGCCTCAGCACCACTACCGACTAATTGGATTTACCGATTCAACCGCGCAGTGCGAAATACTGCTCGATGATGGAGAGACCCGTTATGATTCCTGGAAGAGTTATCCGAAGCTCCTCTGCTCGGTAACGCTGCAGGATGGTAGCTGGTCGTGTAGCGCCACCTTTGAATCGGCACAACCACGACCGATCTCACTTGAGTTTGAGCTCTGGAACTTAGCTGGCAAACGAGAGAGCTTGTCGTTTAGGTATCCTATTGGGTAAGGCTTAAGCCCTGGGTGCGCCGGTATACGCTCTCTTGCAACTCTGCAGCATGTCTTATAGATCTGACCCTATGGCCCTTAGCAAAACAGATGATATTATTATTTCAAAAAGCATCGGATAGATGTCGGACAACTTGGAGCGGTTGTGCTTAGGAGCACAAAAATAGACGTAAATAAAATTAAATAAACAGGCTTTTAATTCAGATTTCTAACAATAAAATAAGCATTAAATAAAAATTATGAATAAGCTGCCCATTACTATTTTCTGGTTTAGAAGAGACCTTCGCTTAAATAATAATTCTGGTTTATATCAAGCATTAAAAAGCGGATTAAAGGTATTGCCGCTTTTTATATTTGATAAAAACATTTTAAGTAAGTTAGAAGATAAAGACGATGCAAGAGTAACCTTCATTCATCAGCAATTAGAGCGAATGAATGAGGAATTAAAAGTTTTTAACTCTTCATTACTTGTGAAATATGGCAACCCTAATGAAATTTGGGAGCAACTAATACAAGAATATGATGTAAAAGAGGTTTATACTAATCATGATTATGAGCCCTACGCTAAAGAACGTGATGGTAAAATCCAACAGTTTTTCAACACTAAAGGCATCGAATTTAAAACCTATAAAGACCAATGTATATTTGAGGCAGGAGAAGTATTAAAAGATGACGGTAAGCCTTACGTAGTTTTTACCCCTTATAAAAGACGCTGGCTTGATAAATTAAAACCTATCCATTACGAAGCTTATCCAACTGAAAAGTATTTTAGTAACTTCTTAGAAAAAGAGTACTTGTCTGTTATTAGCTTAAAAACGATGGATTTCGAGAAAAGCTTATTAGTTTTCCCAGATCAATCTTACCAGAATATTTTACAAAATTACGGAATTGATCGTGATTTTCCATCAAAAGAAGCTACATCTCAAATTAGCGTTCACTTAAGGTTTGGAACCATCAGTATTAGAGATTTAGTGAAAAATTCTCTTGGTAAAAGTGAGGTTTGGTTAAGCGAGTTGATCTGGAGAGACTTCTATTTTTCTATTTTGGCACATTTTCCACACTCGGCAAAAAGCTCTTTTAGAAAAGAATATGATTTAATTAAATGGCGTAACAACAAGGACGAGTTTAAGGCCTGGTGTGAAGGTAAAACTGGCTACCCAATTGTGGATGCTGGTATGCGCCAATTAAATGCAACGGGTTTTATGCACAATAGAATAAGAATGGTCGTGGCTAGCTTTTTAACCAAACATTTATTAATCGATTGGCGCTGGGGCGAGAGATATTTTGCTAGAAAACTGTTGGATTTTGAACTATCCAGTAATGTTGGGGGTTGGCAATGGGCGGCAGGCAGTGGAGTTGATGCTGCGCCATATTTTAGGATATTTAATCCTTATGAACAGGAAAAAAAGTTTGATAAGGAATTTAGATACATAAAAAAATGGGTACCAGAGTTTTCTGATCCCTTTAAATATCCAAAACCTATTGTAGACCATAAATTTGCAAGAGAGAGGTGCTTAGCAACATATAAAGAGGCTTTATCTCAGAATAGCTAAGGATGTTCTACCGCTTCTGTATTCGTCCCCCAATTCTCACAGATTACATCGGTGTGGGGGGACGGAACTTACTACTATCTTACCGTGTGCAAAACGCAGAGGATGTATTTAAACTTCTCGATCATCTGCACAGACTAATTAGTACAGACTAATTACTAAAGTACAGAGGCCAGACTCAAGCCCTACAGAATGCTCTGAAGAACAACTCTACAATGCAGGACAGCTACTTTATAAAAGCTAATTGAGCTAACGGTATTTTGTCTTACCAAGATTATTTTAGAAGCTCTTCGATTTTATCAGTGATATCAGAATCTGTTGGTGTCGTCGCTGATGAGAATCGGTCGACCACAGTGCCGTTTTTATCGACTAAGAACTTCACGAAGTTCCAACCTGGATCACCCTGAAAATCCTTCGCTGATAGCTCTGTAAGAAAGTGATACGTCGGCTGCTTCTGTGCTCCTTTCACCGGACCCTTGGCGAAAACCGGGAATGTAGTTTTGTACTTTAACTCACAAAACGTTTTTATCTCTGCATTAGAACCAGGCTCCTGTTGCCCAAAATCGTTACTAGGAAATGCAAGGACAATAAACCCACGATCTCGATAACGGTTGTACAATTCTTCAAGCCCTCTGTACTGTGACGTAAAGCCGCAATTAGATGCAGTGTTAACTACCAAAGCAACCTTGCCGCGATATTCACTAAGAGACCGCACAACTCCACTCACATCCGTGGCAGACAACTCAAACAGTGATTTTGCCGTAGGCACCTCGGCATACGCTAACTGCGGGGTTTGCAGAACATAGGCAGAAACAAGCGCTAAGAAAGGTTTTAACATACGAAAAGAAGGTGCCATAAGCATAAAAAAAGAGAGCCAGTTCAGCTGTGCCTCTCTACCTGGTAAAGGTTAAAAACAGATAACTAAGCAGGAATTAATACCGTATCGATTACGTGAATTACTCCATTGCTAGCCATCACATCAGCAGTAACTACTGTAGAATTATTTATCATAACTCCATCTGATGCATCTATTTTTACCATACTTCCCTGAATGGTCTTTGCCTCAGAAAGTTCAACTACTTGACCAGCAGTAACTTTACCGGAGACCACATGGTAGGTTAAAATAGAGGTCAGTTTTGGAATATCAGCCAAAAGTGCTTCTACGGTTCCCTTAGGTAGCTTTGCAAACGCCTCATCAGTAGGTGCAAAAACTGTGAAAGGACCGTTTCCTTTCAGGGTCTCTACTAAACCAGCTGCTGTAACTGCTGCCACTAATGTTTTAAACGAACCAGCCGCAACTGCTGTATCAACTATATCTTTATAAAAGTTCCTTTTTTATTTAATCAACACAATAAAACATTCACATGTTGGTTCTTAGAGCACAATGTTTTGATCATTAAATTATTATTAGGCATTAGGACTGCATGAAGGCTCTCTTTCTTTGCGCAGATAGTCTTTGCTCAGTACTATCAAATGTTTATCGGCCCCACATGGGCGCTTGTGAGGGAGACACATAACTTGCTGATAAGTTGTTAGGGTTCCTCGCCGATAAATGTGGGTACATTAGATGAAAAACCCCTGCGCGGAAACGTGAACCGCTTCCCGTTACCTGCTCCCGCTTTGATTCCGGTTAACCCTTAAAAACCAGATTTGAGAGCATCGCCGCTAAGCTGCTCAAGAGACTCGGATGAATAGTTATCGATCTGTTCTATCGCTCTAAGTAAGGGCCATCGTGCCCGTGCGAGGGATAACGTATCCGCGCGCAAAACTGGAGTTGTTTTCGGCCAAAAGCCCTGGTGCTCGCTCTCGCAGTCGAACGACCTGCCAAATAGCGTCTTTAACAGCAACCGGGTTACCAGCCTCCACACCGTGCACAAGCTTTCCAAATCCGCGCTTATCGGCCTCAAGATAACATCCAGCTTGGTCCCCAACTATCAATCCAACGTCCTCGTTTTGGTTGATGTAGGCGCCCTCAAGAGCTGAAAGCCCTAGACCATCCTGCCCGTGCAGGGCCAAAACGGTGCTACCACGAATCATTACTGGAAGGATATCTCGATGACCGTGCTGGTTAGTGAATGAATCACTGATATACAACATGCCAGGATGCTCACGCTGAAGATCAGCGTACAACTCCTTGCACACCCGTATATACTGATTTTTCGGCGACATCTCCGCATAGTTATCAACGTTGAGAAGCTCATGAATCGACGCAAATTGATAGCGATCTCTGTACCCTTCTCCCTCAATTTTGCGCGCCTCATCGAGAAACATCTTTATACCTGCGATAACGGTGTGCGTGCCCTTCATCGGATCCAGACGGTCGAAGCATATAAAGCGGTGTGTGATCGACTCTTTTGCCTGAAAGACTGCGGTTATCAACTCCTGCTGCTGTTCGGTTAATTTCTCCCAAGCTTGAATGTGCCCCGGTTGTGATACCCGCGCCAGAGCTTGATCGACCCACGCTTTATCGATACCGAGATCCACCGTTCGCATATCAGGTAGTGGCCCCTTAAGCATGTTTGCCAATCGATCGGCGTACACAGATGTGTGAAAGAAGAGTACATCCGCCTGCTGATAGCATGGCAGGAGCCGCTGACCGAGTAGGGTCTGATCAAGCTTCTCCGGTATGAGTTGGTGCTCGAATTGAACGTGCCGCACCCCGATATCGCGCATCTTCTGAGAGTTCTCACGAATGAACGGCATAAACCATACCGGCCCCTGAATACTTACCACATCGCCAGCTTTCATCGCATGAAGTGCAGAGCCGAAGCGTGCGCTATGGGCTTCATCAAGTGCGAGATCGACGGGGTGATTTTTAAAAAATTCACTTAGGTACTCAATTGAACCGGGGTTAGCTATTGAGCGATCACGATAGATCTCACGCGCCATCCAGGCAGGGATCATCTCTGTGTAAGCCTGTAGGTGTTGCAAGAGAAAATCCTGTCGAAACCATGGATCAAATGGAAGTGACTTGCCGTCGTTTGTTACCGGGCGCACCTCTCGCCTGCCAAGCATGAGTGGCTCTGTGTCGGCTGAATGAAATACAAGTTTTTGAAATGGATCCGGCAAGCTGGCATTGCCCGTTACCTGTGCTGCACTGAAAAGGCCCCCTTGCGATGTGGAGATCTGAAACGGATACAGGACATGGCATGTTGGCGCTTGATCTGATGCTGGCTTTGATTCCTGGATCGACATAGAGAAGGTCTCCTTAAGGCGCTTTCTCTTAAAGAGTAAACGGACTTCATGTTGTAATCAAATTTAGTGCAGCACGGCTAAAACTGCCTCTTCAGCTGTTATTTTTGGGGCGAATTAGGTGGTATTAGTCGATATCTGAGGCGCTTGCAACGGAGCTCCCAACTCCCTCAAGGATCTCCTCGATAAAAAATTGGGTTTTAGGCGGAACCAGATTCTTTGGATAGTACCGCTCTATAATATCAAAGACCTCACTAGCCTTTGTAAGCTTTAACAGGTGAATCAAAAAAATCACATCATCTCGATCTGAGGTGTCCCAGCGCGCACTAATGCATTTCATCGCCAACATGTAACGCGGCTCTGGAGCCCACACTCGCAAGTTTGATAACGATAGTACCTCCTGCTGCGCGAAGCCGGGCAATATAAATCCCTTTGCAGCATCGTTGAGCCAATCTGGCGGAAGAGATTCACTCGCGGCTATCTGCGCTGCAATTGCTCGTAAGGTGACTGCGGGCTCGAAGATCGCATCAACGTCCTTGGTAGCAGCGCGCGTATTGTATACCAAACACATTACCGCTCCACCTACTAGGCCGATCTCTCCGATCTCTCCACGTTTTTGCAGAGCCTCATTCAAGAGCTCCATAAGTCGTATAATCCGATCCTTGGTTAACATTAGGCCCTCATCAAAAAATTCTCGAGAACAAAGATATTATTTGCGCGGTATGATAGCGGCGACTCAAGCAAAGCGCTGGCTTTGAGCGACTGCATCTCCGATACAAACCATGGAGTCGGTAGAAAATATCCCCTAGCAGCCCAGGTTGGAGTGGAGATCTCATTCCTTTCACACAGGTCTCGTACAAGCGACGCAAGTAGGGCTGTGAGTGCTCGATCAAACGTGCGGTGCGGTGGAAGCATTAACAATCTTGGATCGAGCGAGCGGTGAAATTCATCCACAAGGTCAAAGAGGTGTATCTTCCATGTGTCAAAGCCATCACGCTCTATTTTAAGCGCCGCGGCTATAGTTGAATATTCTGAAAAGATCTCTTGCTGCTTGGGCGCAAGCAGCACCTCTACATCAGCCTCGAAACAGTTAGCTAGTTGCGCTATGGAACCCACGGTTGCGTTACCCTGCTCAGGTCTCAACAACTGCCGCACAGCTCCTCTTGAGAGCCCAGAGGCAGCGACGAGCGCGCGCTCTGAAAGCCTCTTGGTGCGCCGTAGCGCTGCAAATGGGAGGTAAAAGCGGATCATATTAGCATACCATTAGTGTATATTATATAGTACCACACATGATGCAATAGGCAAATAATTTTGCAGCGATTTAAGTAAGTTGTTGAATCAAGGCCTATAAACTACTTATCCAGCCTGCAACGCCTGCGTTAACTCAGCATTAAATCGCGCTACGTTGCTACGGATAGAGGCAAGTAACTCATCGTGATTTGAGCTCGCTCCGGTAAGAAGTCCGCGTGAGGCGTTCACAAGCGCTCCGCCGCGCTTACCGTTACAGAGGCCAAAACCTGCTACGGCCTGCGCTGCACCTGCGCCCTGCGCACCGAGCCCTGGTATCAGAAAGAAATTATTAGCTAACGTTGTGCGCAGCGCCTGCGCCTCCTCAGGGTATGACGCACCAACAACGGCCCCTAAGCCCGACCACCCACATTCGCCCTGCAACTTATCTGCATTCTGCGCCAACCACTCTGCGACGTGCTGACTGACCGAGCGCCCCTCGCACGTTAAACCTTGCAGCGATTTTGCTCCTGGGTTGGATGTCTGCACTAAAACAAATAGCCCCTTACCGTACTTAATACAGTCGTTCATAAAGGGCGCTATGGTATCGAAACCGAGAAAGGGGCTAACGGTCAGAGCATCCGTTTCAAAAGCGCTAAAGGCTCTCCCCGCAACCGTACTCCTGCCCAAAAATGTAGCGCTATAGGCACTTGCCGTTGAGCCGATGTCACCCCGTTTTGCATCGGTAATAAGCGGGATACCCTTCTTGCGAATGGCGCTGCATAACTTAGCAAACACTCCGAGGCCAGCTAGGCCGTACTGCTCAAAGAAGGCGATATTGGGCTTAATCGCAGCGACACTCCCCTCAATAGCGGCTAGAAACAGCTCGCTAAAGGCGCTCAATACGTGCTCAATAATCGCCTCATCGCTCGTACAGCAACGCGCGGCCTCTACTAAAAGAAACGGTGGCAGATCGTCGATCACCGGATCGCAACCAGCAACGAGTACGCTCGACGTTTTTGCGATCGAATCCTGAAGTCTATCGGCGAAGCTCCTCATGTTTCTCCTACTATCATATTTCGCAGCAACTTAAACGGATCCTGCGCAGGGTCTTCCTGATGCTGACTGCGAACCTCATTAATACGTTTTATAAAGTGTGGCCAGTTTTTATCCTCCTGCTCGTAAAGCTCCCTAAATAGCTCAAGCTCAGTTAGATATATCTTAAGCTGCATAATCTCAGCGTTATTCACGTGCTGCAACGCCTGAAGCTGCGGATACTTAGTCCTTAAGGCCGCCGTATTTTCAGAGAACACAACAACACGCTGCGCTATCTTCTCTTCAAAGCTCAAGCTATTCTGACCATAGAGCCCCTCAAGCGCCTGATACAAATCCTCGATAGCGGCGCTTAATTCATATTGCAGCGCCGCATCCTTAACGGAGAGCTGCGCCAACTCGCGCTGTGCCGCGCAATCACCCCCCTGCTTTGCGAGACAGGCAGCGAGACGCTCCGCAAAGAAGCGCTCTGTCGCGGTCAATCCAACGAAATGCGCCAGGCTCTCATTAAAGGCAACGTTACCTTTAATCCAAACCGTCGAGTGTACGCTCTCATGAATCACCGTGTTCGCTATACGAACTGGGGAGCTCTTAAGGGTCGTAGAGAGCACCGGATCGTTGAACCACCCCAGGGTGCTAAAGGCATCTGTGCCCCTAATCCAACTCTCATACCCCACGGCCTCAAGCTCGACAGCCTCATCTCTCGCGTCCTGCTCGTCAAAGAAGCCCTTGTATGGCACCTCCCCCACTATCGGAAACCACCAGGTATGGAGCGCAAAGGAATCCCGACGAGCCGCCAGAAGCACCCATGCCAGGGTGCTTTTGCCGATATCGCTGTAGGTCGTAAAGGAGCGCCCTGTTGTGAGCCCCATCTCATCGGCTGCGTAGCTGCGCGCCGCAAGCACAAGCCGCAGCTTCTCACGCTCCTCCTCAGGGGTCTCGGAATCTAGGATTACCTGGTCGATCTGGCGCCGACCAACGAGGATCTTGCTCTGCTCATAGGCCGCCTGCAGCACATAGCCGGGGGAACAGGAGCTAAGTACCAGTGCGGTGGCTCCAACTATAAGAATACAAAGCAGCTTCACGATAACGATACTATATATATAGTCCAATCAGGTACACGCCCCCCTGAACAACACCCCAGGCGAGCGCCCCGGCTACGATATCATCCGCCATTATGCCAAAGGCCCCCGGCAGATCCTCTGCCCATCCAACTGGGCCCGGCTTTAGGGCATCAAAGATACGAAACGCCACGAAAAGGCTAAACACCTCAAGCGGCGCGGCTGGCGAGGTGCCGATTAGAGCAAGAAACATCCCCGCCCATTCGTCTATAACTATCCACTGCGGGTCAGATAGCTGTGGGTCTGAGCCCGCCCCCTCTGCCCTAAGACAGCGCCGAATTGCAAGCACTCCGACAAGGGTTGTAATAATACAGAGCAGCACCCCAGATTCAAACCCAGAGAGGATGCCACACGACCATAGCAGCCACCAGAAGATAAGCGCCGCCGCACTTCCGAATGTGCCGGGGGCTACGTTTGCGTACCCGCTCCCGACCCCACTACTGATCCAATGCGCGGTTATGGCAAATATGCGTGAGAAAATAGAGGGGAGATGTATCATAAGCCGACAAGCTCCGTATTAAGTCCGGTCCTGTATTCATTGCAATGCAAAGTATGGCGCGTCCTTCCTAGCGTTGCAAAATTAGGGGCACTTTGTTTTTCAACACTTGTTTGTTGACGTTGGCTCCACTACTTTGCTATAAGCCACTTAAAGTAATGTCCCGCTCCTGTTAAAGCGCTTGGTGTATTATTTAAAATATGTCGTCAAGCGCAACTGGAAATTTTTCTGATAAAATTTTGGTCTAAGCAACGCGCTTTATCCTAGATTTTTTCATCTCGCAGTCCTACACTCGTGTGCGTTCAAATTATAGCGCAGGCCTTAAACCTAGGGTGGTATGAATAATCCTTTCAACGAAGACAGCGCGACTACTACATCTTTTGACTCAATAGATACTGCCATACCATCACCTACAGCCGTTCTTACTGCGACCCCAGCTAATGCAACAACTACCGTTAATGAGAAGCTCGTCGAGGAGAGAAGCAGCGTTATCACTGCGCGCGGAACTGCAGAGGGGCTAGTACTGCGCATCGATGGCCGAGTTGAGCAGCAGGATCTCAGCATCGCCGTTACTAACTTCCTTGAATCACGCCGATCCTTTCTAACCGGCAACGATGTTGCTTTAGAGTGGGTTGGGCGTAAGCCTGAGGATTCGATCGTTAATGATATTACCTCTATACTTTCGAGCCAGTTCTCAGTTTCTGTCAGAAGTTCTAGACTTAAGCCTTCGGTCAGCCGTCTCGGAGATATTGCTCCAGCCGCCCCTGAAATGGCTATGACGGCGACACCCGCAGCAGCCCCAGGCCTCTCTATTTTAGGGGGCGGTCGCAGCGCACTAGAAGCTCGCAGTTCGAGCACACGGCAGATCCCAGCTCTGGATAAAAACGTAAGTCTTTTCGGTGGCATAGAGGGCTTTGACGGGCGTCAATCAACCCCCAATCCGATGCTCTGGGACGAGCCGGATACACGCATTATATACGGCACCCTGCGTTCTGGGCAGCGGGTCGAGACGGAGCATTCAATCGTTATCTTCGGCGACGTTAATTCGGGTGCCGAGATTATCGCCGGCGGGGATATCGTTATCCTCGGAACCCTCAGAGGCATCGCCCACGCTGGTGCCTACGACGAGAGTGGTGGCGGCCGCGTTATCTTCAGCCTTAATTTACAACCAACCCAACTCCGTATTGGACTTGTTATCTCTAGAGGTTCTGGCGCTGAGAACTCTGAGAGCATGCCGCGCGGAGGGCTGCCTGAGGTAGCTCGGGTTGATGGTAGCATGATCGTTGTAGAGCCTTACCAATCACGAACCGTGTGGTCACGTAGAAGGGAATAATTTAATGAACAATAGAAGCAGCGCAACTGGTGGAAAAAGAGAGATCGGAGAGGTAATCGTTATCACCTCTGGCAAAGGGGGAGTGGGAAAGACCACGACCACAGCAAGCCTTGGAGCTGCTCTGGCCCTACGCGGACAACGGGTTCTCGTAATTGATGCTGATATCGGACTGCGTAACCTAGACGTTATCCTTGGCCTTGAGAACCGCATCGTCTTTAACATCGTTGATGTTGCTAAGAAGATCTGCAAACCATCTCAGGCCATCATAAAGTCAAAGAAATCAAACAACCTTTACCTCCTTCCTGCTTCACAGACCGATGATAAGGACGTGATCGATGAGGCCGAGGTTCGTTACGTACTTGAGCAGTTCAAGCGTGAGTTCCACTACATCCTGGTCGATTCTCCGGCTGGTATCGAGCAGGGCTTTAGAAACGCCTGCGCTGGTGCCGAGTCGGCTATCGTCGTAACCACACCCGAGGTTTCGGCCATTCGCGACGCAGACCGCGTTGTAGGGCTGCTATCTTCAAAGGGTATCGAAGCCCGTCTGATCATCAACCGCATCGACTTTGAGATGGTACGGCGCGGCGATATGCTTTCAGTCCGGGACGTTCAGGATATCCTTGGAGTTGAGATAATCGGGGTAATTGAGCGTGACGAGCAGATAATCGTTGCCGCCAATACCGGTGAGCCAGTGGTGTACAATCCTAAATCTAAGGCAGGCCAAGCATTTACCAGGATTGCCGCGCGTGTGTGTGGTGAGCAGCTGCCGATCCCAAGCTTTATGGGTGGTTCTATCTGGTCCCGCATTACCCGCCGACTTGGGGTAGGCCAATAGCGGTTTTCATCTGTACGGATGTAAATAATGCGGATAAGGTCAATAATACTGATTATAGTTTAGATAGTTTACTGAGGGAGTTTCAAAACGTGTTCAACGCGCTCAGGAAAAGAATTTTTGGAGATGCTAACGAAAGTAAATCACTTGCCAAAAGCAGGTTGCATTTCGTTCTAGTCCAGGACAGAACTGGACTGACAAACGAGGAGATGTCAGGCTTTCGCGAGGAGATGGTCAAGGTCATTGAGAAGTACTTTGTCATAGACAAAGAGGGCTTCGACGTGAAGTACCACCGTATCGAGGACCACACGACCTTGCTAATTAATTCGCCGGTGATCGTGCGTCGTGCTGGCTCGATTAGCCATGCTCCGAAGCCGGTACTACCCGAGCTCCGCGATGAAGTTGTGGTCTCTACAGTATAATTTTCGAGCGGTATAACTTTTGAGCGTATAACGCTCGGGCTGTATAACGCTCGGACTGTAATTACTTACTGTATACTTCCTATTAACCAGCGGAGTACTATGTAGCTAGCGCTACGTAACGAGCGTGAGGGGTCTATGCTCAAACAGTTCAATAAATTCCTGATCTTTGCGATCTTAGTAGCAGTGGCGCTGTACGTTACCCTTACGAACTCAGAGACAGCAACGCTCAAGCTCGGCCCAACCCTACACGTCACTACCTACGCAGGCGTTATCTATCTCGGCGTTTTTACGCTCGGCTGCGTCGCCGCATCCATGGTTGCGCTCTTCTTCGGTTTTAAGAGCTATCTGCGCGAAAGAAAGCTGCGCTCGATAGAGCGTACCCGTCAGGCGTTCTTTGAGCTCTTCGTTCAAGCACGCTGCCATATGGCTAGTACCGAGTTCGGTGCGGCGCGCGATGTCTTGGAGCAGATACTGCGGCACGATACCAATAACGTAATCGCCCGGGTTGAGCTCTCCCACTGCCTTGAATCAATCGGGGATCTGAGAGAGGCGCTAAGGGTGCTCGATGAGACTAGGCATAGCAGCCGCTCAAGCTCAGAGGTGCTATTTCGTGCGGCTGAATTAAATAGAAAGCTTGGAAATAACACCGCTGCCAGCGATAATTTGGCTCTGATCGTGGAAAAGGGCCCGAACAAACGAGCCCTGGAGCTAATACGGGAGCTCTCTGAGGAGCTTGGGCGCCCAGATTCTGCGCTTGAATACCAGAATGCGCTAGAAAAGACGGGATATCGCTCTGAGGAGATGGCTCAGATTAAGACGCGCCTGACCTTTGCTAATATCCTACGCGAATCGAAGGACGAGGCTACCCTGCGCCAGGCCCTACCACCCTTTATAAAACGTTATCCAAACTATGCTCCGGCCCTCGATCAGCTAGCCCAACTTGAGATTAACCTAGGACATCTAGATAACGCCGCCGAGCTACTTGTTAAGGCTGCCAAGGCCGCTAACGGCGATCCTGCGCGCTGGCACAAGGTCGTTGATCTATGGTTAAACGCCCCGCAGGTTGAGGTAAGATCGCGCGCCGATCACGCCCTCGCTGCGGCACGTAGCGCCACACAAAATACGCGCGGCCTGTTTCGAATTAAAGCTGAACTCTTTGTAGCGCGTACCCTACTCGCCGTTACCCGCGCTGAGGATGCGCGCGAGGTTCTTAATTCTATTCAGACGCTAGCTGAGAAGGAGGGGGTGCAGCTCACCCCCGAGCTAATCCAGGAGCAGATACACCTGCAGGGGTTGTGCCTAAGCCGTCTTGGACTGATTAAGGAGACCGCAGAGCTGTGGCAACACTTAGTAGAGCCAGCACAGAGCAGCACCTCCAGCAAAGCTCTGCCCCTTAGCTCGCGCAGCGCCCCTTCTCCAATTCTTTCGACACCGTAGTGTTGGGGTACCCACAAGGCCAATGTCGATCCGTCATATTACTTCAGTCACTTAGGGTAATACTGTGTTGGTGAAATACCATTCATCACCTTATTCCTGTACACCAAAAGCATCTTGTGTGCGTCTACCAAAATCATCAGACGGCTCCACATGCACCAAGACCTTCGCTACTTCGGGCAATGCGGCATGAATAGCCTCTCCCACCTTGTGTGCGACCTCATGCCCATGACGAATAGTCTCGCTTGGATCGCACAAGACATCGAGATCCACAAAATAAGATAAGCCAACCTTACGTACCCCACACTTATGGGTCCCCTTAACACCGGGCACTTTACTAGCGATCTCACGGATGATTTTTGCGAACTCCGGATTCGGTGCAGTATCAATCAGTTCAAATAAAGCTGGGCGCATTAGCAACATTGCGTTAATTGCTATAACACATGCGGCTACTACCGCAGCGATATCATCCGCCATCTCAAAGCCAGCTCCTCCAATAAGAGCTATTGATATGCCGATAAACGCGGCCATACTTGTGAGAGCATCCGCGCGGTGATGAAAGGCCTCTGTCTTGACAGCTATGCTTTTAAGCTCTTCACCCTTCGACTTGGTGCGACGCGCAAGATACTCCTTACATACTATTACCCCAATCAGCACCGCCAACGTGAACGGCTCTGGTGCGTGATTCGGGGTCAGGATCTCTCGAACACTCGCAACCATAATAAGAACCGCCGCTCCGAGCAGCATGATAGAAACAAATACAGCAGCCAGGGGTTCAAATTTGCCGTGTCCATAGGGATGGTTTCGATCGGCAGGCTTGCCGGCCAGTCTAAGACCAACGAGAACGATAAGAGATGTAACAACATCGGAGGCAGACTCAATAGCATCTGCAATCAGCGCGTATGAGTTACCAACTACTCCCGCCACTCCTTTAATAAGTGCCAATACGCCATTAACAGCCATACCTATAAGCGCAGCACGGGCTCCCGCTTGATATCTGTCTTGGATGCTACCAGGGTGCTGTTCCTGCTTCATGTCTCCTTGTATCCGCTTTCCTAGGCCGCAAGCAACCTAGGTCATATCATTCGTACTGTAAGGACTACTGTTGCCCAGAAATCGGGTGGGGTTTGTATAAATTTAACCAGCTGTCCTCTTAGTTATACTGGCACGTTCTTGGGTCCCCTATTATAGTGTGCTAAGGAGATTCAACCACTATGAAAAAGCCAACGTTACTCTGTATCCTCGATGGTTTCGGCCTTAATCCCAATCCGCTGGGCAACGCCGTACACTTGGCTAAAAAGCCGATTATCAACGCGCTGCTGGCCGGCTCTCCGAACGCAACCCTTACGACCTTCGGTGAGGCTGTTGGGCTGCCTGCCGGACAGATGGGGAACTCAGAGGTTGGGCACCTTAATATCGGCGCTGGGCGCGTGATTGAGCAGTGGCTACTCAGAATTAGCCGAGCACTACAGGGCAAGTTCCTGCGCGAGTCCCCTGAGTACAACACATTCATCAAAGCTACTGAAAGCTCAAAAACTATCCACGTGATCGGGCTCTATAGTACGGGTGGAGTGCACTCGCACCTTGAGCATCTAAAACTTCTACTCGCTAGACTTACTAAGGATAACGCCTCATCTAGACTCGTGCTGCACCTGATAAGTGATGGTCGTGATGTCTCGCCCTCTGCTTTTGAGGGCGACCTTAAGGAGCTTATAGATAGCCTTCCATCCTATCCACGTTGCTCAATCGGCTCAGTGTGTGGGCGCTTCTTTGCTATGGATCGGGATAAGCGTTGGGAGCGTGTTCAACTGGCCTACGATGCGATCGTGCTTGGCAAGGGCACCCAGACCTCTGATCTGCTTGCGTACGTAAGGGGATGCTATGCTCGTGGGGTTAGTGATGAATTTCTTGAGCCTGCTGTAACTAGCGATCATTCATTTGAAGAGGGTGATGGCCTAGTGTTCTTTAACTTCCGTGCAGACCGTATGCGCGAGATAGTTGCTGCGCTATGCGCACAGGAGTTCTCGGGTTTTGCGCGCCATACTCTACCTCCAAAGCCAGAAAACGTGCTGTGCTTTACAGAGTACGACCATACAGTGCCCCTACCCTTTCTCTTTTCTCAGCTCGATATTAAGAACCATTTAGGTGAGGTCATCGCAAACACCGGTAGAACGCAGCTACGCGTTGCAGAGACCGAGAAGTATCCTCACGTCACATATTTCTTTAACGGCGGGATCGAACAGGAATACGCCGGAGAGGCGCGCCAAATGGTGGCCTCCCCGCGTGATGTAACAACATACGATCAGAAGCCAGAGATGAGTGCGGCCGGAGTTACCGAGCTTGTCATTAGCGGACTGCGCTCACAGCAGTACGACTTTATCCTAGTTAACTTTGCAAATTGCGACATGGTTGGACACACCGGTATTCTAAGCGCAGGAATTAAAGCGGTGGAGGTTGTTGATAGCTGCCTAGGCGAAATCCTCCTAGCCTTACGAGAGGTGCAGGGGCAAGCGATTATTATCGCCGACCACGGCAACGCCGAGCAGATGATAAACTATGAAGATGGCACACCCCATACGGCACACACGACCTATCCGGTTCCGGTTATTCTGTTTAACTGCCCGCAGCCGCTCACGTTACGCAAGGACGGCGCTCTGTGTGATATTGCGCCAACGTTGCTTAAGATGATGGGTATTGAGCAGCCCAAGGAGATGACGGGAGTTTCGTTATTTGTAACTAGTCAGCATATTCCAGAAATATTCGCATACGATAATGACACTCAATAGCCCCTAAGGGGCCGATTTGCTCCGCAAATCGGGGGTGAAAACATTAACTGGTCACAAAATCTGCCGTCCCCGATCAGGGGACGACCAATCGAATTACCTATGAAACTTCGCCGTAATCTGAGTAGCTTGAATCGCGACATTAAACTACGGTGACCAGTTACCGTTGTTTTAGTACGCAACTAAATTCCAGAAGCGCCGATATCCCGTGCTATGCTTCAGGAACTCCTACGTTGGCTGTACTACTGCCTTGAGGTTCTCCTGCCACGCGAGTGTCTGGTGTGCACCCGCCCTTTGAAGGGCTCCTCACTCTGTTTTCGCTGTACCCCTAAATTATCAGACTGGGGCAGCATTCAGCATGGGCGTTGTGTTCAATGCTTTAGCCCGATCTTATCTACGCACGATACGCAGCTATCTCCCGGCTGCGTAACGCAGCTATGTCCCGGCTGCGTGCTACTCCCTCCCCTTATAAGACAGACCCGTTTTATCTGGGAGTACGGGGGCATTCCCCGCGATCTGATCCGTACTATGAAGTATCGCCCCAGCGTCTGGGTCGCTCGAATGTGCGGGGATCTCTTGGCTCACAATATAAAGCAGCTCTTCGGTACACAGGAGTGGGATCTTATTATCCCCGTACCATCATCACGGGCCAACTACCGCAAACGCCTCTTTCATCCCTGTACAGAGATGGCGCGTCGTATCGTCACCTGCTGCCCAGGAGCTAGGCTAGGCGAGAATCTGGTGCAAGCTAGGCAGCGCGCCCCTCAAGCAACACTCTCACATGAGGCACGCTTACGCAGACTGCGACAGATGTTCCAGGTCAAACGCGCAAGCGATCTGCGTGGCAAGCGCGTACTGGTGGTAGAGGATGTTATCACTACCGGAGCAACAAGCGCTGCGGCCGCGTTTGCTTTACTACAGGCCGGGGCAATCCAGGTTGATATCGTAGCGTTAGCACGCACAACCGTCTGGTCACGCTTTCGCAGAAGGTTGTTTGAGCTACTGCCGCCTCTTCAGCACTGATGTGTCAGCATGTTGTTGAAGCATTAGCTAGGCGGTGCTAACGTCAACTTATGTCTGCCACACACCACGAACAAGCCGCGCACGCCTTTCAGGAGTTCCTTAAGGCTATCGAAAAATTACGAGATCCAGAGGGCGGCTGCCCATGGGACCTCAAGCAAACTTTCGAGTCCCTTAAGCCGCACTTAATTGAAGAGGCGTATGAGATAGGAGATGCCGTTGATGAGGGCCCGGCAAAGATCTGCGAAGAGCTGGGAGATCTTCTCTCTGTCATTGCGCTCTATGCTCAGATCGGTCGCGAGAACGCTCACTTCTCCTTTGAATCCGTTATTCAGGGCATAACAGATAAGTTAATCAGACGTCATCCGCATGTATTCGGCGACACTAAGATCTCAGGCATTCAGGACGTGCTGGAGAATTGGGAGATAATTAAGCAGCGCGAGCGCGCAGAGAGCAGCACACCCAGCAGTACCACCAGCAGTGGGCTACTAGATGGACTACCACGCTCTATGCCCGCCCTATTGCGCGCGCATGAGATCGGAGAACGTTGCGCACGGGTTGGATTTGATTGGAGCTCGGCTAATGGCGTTGCCGAAAAGGTGCGGGAGGAGCTCCAGGAGTTCCTTGCGGAGCTTACGCCCAGCTCTGAAACCAACCAGCTAGAGCAGTCACAACAGGCCCAAATAGGTGCCGAAGTCAGTGCCAAAGTTATCGAAGAGTTCGGCGATCTGCTCTTTACCCTTGCTCAACAGAGTCGCCATCTGGGCTTCAGTGCAGAGCAGTCATTAGCAGCCGCAAATGCCAAATTTATTAAGAGATTTAAGCTCCTTGAAGGCATTATAGCGTCCGAATTTAGCACTCAAAAGATGCAGGATCTCTCTGCAGAGCAGCTCCAAACAGCTTGGCGACAGGTTAAAAACACTGTTCCATAGTTTTGACTATGGCCCATTTTAGGCTATATTAGGCACTCCTTCCAGCCTTATGGCGGAGGAGGGAGCTCATAAGAGACCACCAACGTCCTGGAGTATGCGCAGCCAAAGCTATGTATGGCAACCGGCGCTCGTACTCAGTTCCAGCTAAGCTAGGAGGCTTCAAATGCTGGTACTAACTCGTAAGGTTGGGGAAAAAATCATGATCGGGCACTCGATCGTGATTACGGTGATTGAGGTCGATAGAGGGAGGATTCGTTTGGGTATCGAGGCACCAGATTATGTGCCAATACTCAGAAAAGAGCTCCTCCCCCCTGAGACTCATGACCGCCCTGAAGATGCTTAAGTTCAGAAACGATCGCAACAAGCAGTGATAACTCACATTATCACTGCTGCTTGCACAGTTTTATTCTATAAATTTATTCTATAAATTTATGCGGCGGTTTTCAAAAAGGTTATCTCTTCAGATCTCCCTCCCTCCGCAACCTAACCTAACCTTAATCTCATCTCAAAGACTTGTCCCCCCCTTATTGCTGTTATAACATTCAAGTATTCAACGACGCTTGTCACGCGTATGTACAGGCGCCATCTTAGAGAAGATAAATACCTATGTTAACCGCCATGAAAACAGATCAAACAGATTACAAAGTTGCTGATATCTCGCTCGCTGATTGGGGTCGTAAAGAGATAGAGATAGCTGAGAAGGAGATGCCTGGCCTAATGGCGCTGCGTGCTGAGTACGGCAAGCAGCAACCCCTTAAGGGTGCTCGCATCGCGGGTTGTCTACACATGACTATTCAGACCGCGGTTCTGATCGAGACCCTGACGGAGCTTGGCGCTGAAGTGCGTTGGTCGAGCTGCAATATCTATTCGACCCAGGACCATGCCGCAGCAGCTATTGCCGCTACAGGGGTCCCTGTATTCGCCTGGAAGGGTGAGACCCTTGCGGAGTACGACTGGTGTATTGAACAGACGTTGCACTTCGGTAGCCAGACCCCCAACATGATCTTGGATGATGGAGGAGACCTGACGATACTTATGCACGAAAAGTACCCCGATATGTTGAAGGATGTGATCGGGATCTCTGAGGAGACCACCACCGGCGTTCACCGTCTCTATGAGATGTTTAGAGCTGGCAAGCTTAAGGTTCCAGCATTTAACGTTAACGACTCAGTCACTAAGGCTAAGTTTGATAATCTATACGGCTGCAGAGAGTCGCTTGTAGATGGAATTAAGCGCGCTACGGATGTAATGATCGCTGGAAAGGTAGTCGTCATAGCCGGATACGGCGATGTCGGCAAGGGTTGCGCACAATCGATGAAAGGGCTCGGAGCTCGCGTGCTAATCACCGAGATCGACCCGATCTGCGCGCTACAGGCCTCGATGGAGGGCTTCCAGGTTGTAACGATGGAAACAGCGGCTCCGATCGCAGATATCTTTGTTACTGCAACGGGTAACATCGACATTATCGCCGAGAGACACTTTAAGGCCATGAAGGGCGAGGCCATTCTGTGCAACATCGGACACTTCGATAACGAGATTGATATCTCGTGGCTTGAGAAGAACTCCAAGGAGCTAAACATTAAGCCGCAGGTTGATAAGTTCGTGTTCCCTGATGGGCGCGCGCTGATCGTTCTTGCGCGTGGTCGTCTCGTAAACCTTGGTTGCGGCACCGGTCACCCTAGTTTCGTAATGTCGACCTCATTTACGAACCAGGTCCTTGCTCAGATCGAGCTCTACACCAAGAAGGGCCAGTACCCAGTTGGGGTTCACGTTCTTCCGAAGGTGCTCGATGAGAAGGTTGCTCGTCTACACATCAAGAAGCTTGGCGTTGACCTAACGGAGCTGACCGATGCGCAGGCTAAGTACCTCAACATTAACAAGCAGGGACCACTAAAGCCGGAGCACTATCGGTACTAAAGAATACAGAGCTCTCTAATTCAGAGATCTCTAATAAAGAGCAGCCGGGGCAGTCGTCCCGGCTGCTTTTTTTATTGGTAGCTATTCACTTATTCTAGAGAGGCTCTAGGGCGCAAGAGATTCAGGCTAGGGAATCCACAGAGCTGTGCTAGGGCCTGTACCTCAATACGAAGCCCATTCCAGGCCGTAGCGGTATTAGGAGCTGTACTTGCAGATTCCAGTAAGCGCGCAACCGTTACGCCCTGCATTCTGTTCGTATGTTGAGCAAGTAGCAGGGCCTGGGCCATACCCTTAAATGGAGTCTGGTCTATATTCACGATCGAAAATATACGGTCCCATACCGCCTCTTGCTTGCGCGCCTCAAACTCAAGTTGCTCGGGAAGCTTTCGATCTGGCGCGTACATGCACACCAGATGGATCCATGAAAGCTCGCAGCTTAGTAGCGCCTCATCGATAGCGGATCGGTTCTCGTTAAGATCGCTAGGTAGGGGTGGCAACTGCCAGCCCTTTAGTAACGCTGGTAGCGCTTTTAGACTAGCTAAAGATGTCGAAGAGATCTCTCCTTTTTCCTTGCCATACACTCGATAAAGCACTGCGAGAGAGAGCTCCCTTAGGCCCTGCAGACTCTCTCCAAGGGTTGTATCGGCTAAAACGATTGGGAAACGTTGCCGTGCTATGCTGCGCTCTTGAGCCACAGGCAGAGCTCGTGTAAGCCCCTCGCGGGTCCATCCCAGGGTACTTTGCAACGCCTCGGTTGTAGGGTAGGTGGTGGGGGATCGTCCGGTCTGTTTTGTGAGGGCCTCGTAATGGGAGTTTAAGTTACCGAGCAGCTGGTACGGCCTGCCGAGTAGCACCGTCTGCCGAAACTCTTCAGAGCGGCGCTTTTTTAGTGTGCCAAGGGTTTTAAAAAACTCCTTAGAGCTTAGCGGGGTGCCCCTATCTATAAGCTCCTCAAGCACCTCCTGTTGCATCGGCCCTCTTCCAAAACGGATCCTAAGATCTGAGATCGTTTCGGACACCACCAGCTGCGTTGCTGATTTAAGGCAGTTCTCATGCGTTAAAGTTATTCCTAAGCGCGATACCCGGCGATGCAACGAGTCCTCCCCGATCCAGGCTAGCGGAAGATCCTTGAGCAATCCCTCTCTTAATTCGGTAAATGTTGGCAGGCGCGCATGTTGCTTTTCAAACCGCTCGCAATTAGCCTTTATATCGGAATCATAAATACCTGAGGGCTTCGTCTCTGTCAGAATCACTCGTGCGCCCTTAGCCCTGCCGTTCATCCTTTGAATACGGGCCCAGACGGCATCTGTTGAGGTGTTCCTAAGGGAGCTGTCATTGAAGGCCTTGGTTAGCTCCTTAATAGTAGGGGCACGCTCGATTGCTACCTTAAGTTTCTTATAACATCTTCTAATAATATCCGGCGCAGGATCGGAGTAGGCAGCCAGCTTTATTCCAACCTTTTCTGGGCAGTTAAGCATTCGATACTCAAGGGCCCGCGCAGAGAGCCTTAATCCGGCCCTCTTTAGAAAATGCGATACATCCTCAGATGCAGGAGCTCGGCGCACCCCTTGGCTCTTTAGAAGCATAGCAGCCTCGTTATACGCTTTACTAATATCTTTCCACGTAACGGGGAGCCTGCATCTCGACAACCTAAAGGCTCGTTGCGAGCCCTCTGAAGAGCTCTGTCGCAGATCCTTCAGTATATTATCAAGGGAGGGTTTTGTTATTTTTACGTTCTTTGATCTAAGTAGATTAGTTAATTCTCTTCGCGTTGGCGCTTGGTTGTATACGCCTAGCAACTCTATGAACGCAGCTTGAACCTCTCCGCGAAACTTGAAAAATGGACGGTCCTCCGTCAACGTAATATGGTTGGCTGGATCAGCGAGCCGTTTGTTAATATTGCGCACTATCTGTTGCAAGCGACTGGCTGAGAGCGTTCCAAGCGCAGTTGTGCTAAGGGCACCTCGCAGTTCCGAGACCGTGGGAGATCTCTCCCGCCCATTATGTTCGAGGCAGATCGCTTCTAGCAGCGTAAGCTCCTGCTCCGTGCGACTCTGTGCTAGGGCCGGATTATAAATCGCTCTGCCTGCAACTGGCATTTTATTGAGCTGTGATTGCCTCACCTCAGGAGGTTGCGGGTCCCTCGTATCAAGCTGCGAATGTGCGTTAGAATGAGTCATGAATCCCTAAATCTGCAGTCGATCTTTAGGTGAGCATACTAAACAGAGCGCTAATTAACTGCAATTATCCCACCCTCTGGGACCTGTTAATCGTACTCAGGGTGTCTCAATCTGTCTGAATCTGTTAAGGCTGCAGATAAAACTCATGCTCCTGCCAGATCGGCTTGTAAGAGATCGTTTAACCCATCAAAGGAGCCGTTCGACATAACGCAGATAACATCTAGCGGCTGCATTTGAGTTGGATCGATCTTTATCTCGCCCCACAGCTGCGCTCGTATCGCTCCTACATCATCCAGACATACAGAGGAGACCCCTGATGCTGTAACTGCAGCACTAAGCAGCGAAACGTCGATCAGATCGCTCTCGGCATCTATAGTGCGCGCAGTAACGTTCTTAAAAATCACCCGATCTGCACGCTTAAATGCCTTAATGTAATCGTCTTGAAAAACCTTACGACGACTCGTGTTCGAGCGCGGCTCAAATACAGCCCAGATGCGTGCTTCAGGAAAGGCTTCGCGCACAGCTTCTACCGTCTGTTGCACCGCCGTTGGATGATGTGCGAAGTCCTCCATCAGAACTACTCCGCCCTTAGCAAGGCGCACCTCCTGTCTCCGTTTTACTGTGTGAAAGGTGCTTAAGAACTCGCAGCTCTTTTCCGTCTCAAGTCCGATCGTATGAGATACGATAAGTGCTGCTAGGGCGTTGCGAGCGTTGTAGCTTCCTACCATCGGGAGGAAGAAACTCAGATCACCTAGCCCAGGTCCACGAACTGAAACGTTTTGCGACATGCCCACCGGCTCACGCGCGGTAATCACGTAATCAGCCTCCGGATCCTCTCCAAAAGTAACGATGCGGCACGCTGCTGTCTTCTTCCAATCTGCTACGAGTCGTTTAACGCATACAAAGTCGGTACAGCAGATAGCGGTACCTGAAGCCTTTAATCCGGTAACAAGTTTTGTGAACTCAGCTTCAATTGCTTCGATATTGGGGTAGATGTCGGCGTGGTCGTACTCAATTGCGTTTATAACAGCGGTATCTGGGGTATAAAACGAGAACTTTGGCACCTTGGCAAAGAACGCACTATCGTACTCATCCCCCTCAACCACCGAAAAATCACCCCGACCTACGGCCAAGCTATTAGGAAGCCCGGGAGCGATACCCCCAATAAAGTACGACGGGTCTATTTCGTGTTGTACGAGCAGGGCGGCGATCATGGCGCTTGTTGTCGACTTTCCATGTGTGCCGGTAACTACGATTGAGTGCTTACCTGAGATAGCCACCTCCTGCAGAATCTTTGGAAAGCAGGTGTAGGGAAGATTATGTTGCTCAATTACATCAACCTCGAGATTTCCGTAACTAATTGCGTTGCCGATTACAACTAGCGCTGCATCAAGGGGCACGTTATGAGCGGCATAGCCAGTTTTAATATGAACCTTTGAGCGCCCAAGCAGGCTCTTCATCGGCTCATAAAACTCCTTATCGCTCCCTGATACCTGATATCCCCGTTCTGTCAACACAACGGCCAGCTGTGCCATCGCTACGCCGCATACACCGATGACATGAATCTTTGCACCGTGCGTAAGTGATGAGAGGCTAGTTGTTTGCGCACTTGAGAAAAAATCTTTCGGCATAGTTACAATCTAATTAAATAGTGTCGGAAAGAGTAGTCGAAAACGGGGGATCTGAGCGACGAACAGAGATCCATCCCTGCGGCGAAATATGTAGCTACCCTTCATCGCTCCGATCGGATCACGAATAACGGTGCTACTTGTGTACTCAAAGCGTGTACCAGGCTTTAAGGTTGGCTGCACCCCTATCACTCCCGGACCGGTGACCTCGCCAATCTGCTCATCAGCAGACTCTATTACCCAGTGCCGCTCCATAAGCTGCACCGTCTCTCCTGAGTTGTTTTCGATATGAACCGTATAAGCAAAGACAAACACCCCATCCTCTATCCTTGAGTCCTCTGGAATAGGGGTAGGCTCGACTGAAATGGTAATACTGGCTGTGGTCTCGGTAAATGTGCTCATTACCCGCTAGGTTATCCCAGCATCAGTCGCAAGGAAAGTAACCGCGTGCTTGGCTTATCCCATCACTCCGTGGTAGCTCAAGGGGGTGCAGAGCTATCCCCCTATTACATCAACCCTACGGCCCCTCTTTCCATATCGCTCGGAGATCGCCGTTACGGCTCTTAGCCATGAGCTTAAGAGGGCGTGGCGGCAGCTACTTAGATCTGAACATTGGAAACGCTTTAAGGGGGGCTTTAGTTCGGATATAGCGCAGGGCCTTGCTTGCATAGACTCCATATTAGACCACGATACCATCTCGGCCACTCTCAAGCCGGGGGTCGATATCTCTAACCTGCGCGCGTTGTGCGAGGAGCTTATTCCGTGGCGCATCGGGCCCTTTAAGTTGGGGGAGCTTGAGATCGATGCTGAGTGGCGCTCCGACATTAAATGGCGTCGTATAGCTCCCCTTTTACCTAAGCGCTCCGGCTTACGAATCGCGGATATCGGATGCAGTAACGGCTATTTTCTTTTTAAGCTCGCCTCGCTATATCCTGAGCTGGCTCCTGAGCTGGGATTAGGATTTGATCCGGTCGACCGCTGCTGGCTACAGTTTGCACTGCTGCAATCTATCCTTAAGGCCCCTAATCTTGGCTTCGTTCCGGTTGGACTTTCAGCGCTGACGGCCTTTCCACGTTTCTTTGATCTGATCGTGTGCATGGGGGTCATGTACCATCAACGTGACCCGCATGCAGCCGTTCGGCAACTCTTTGAGTCGTTGCGTCCAGGTGGCACGGTGCTGATTGAGAGCCTCGTTATCGATCAGCCTGGATCGTTTCTGCTTTTACCCCCCGAGCGTTACGCAAAGATGAGAAACGCCTGGATAATTCCAACCGCCGATGCTCTAGCCACACTCCTTGAGCGCGCAGGTTTTAAGAACGTCTGTGTGCATCGATTTGGGCCGATTACACCAATGGAGCAACGAAGAACAACCTGGGCCCCTTATGAAAGTCTGGCTGATTTTCTAGATCCACACGATCATACTAAGACTATAGAGGGGCACCCTGCCCCGCACAGCGCCGTTGTAACCGGCGAGGTCGGCCTCTCTAAGACTTCAGGTCTCAATCCCTAGTAGGAGCTCTTCGATTGAAAGGTTGAGCGCCTTTGCAAGCTTTGAGACCGCACCGATACTGATGTTTTGCTTACCGTGCTCTACGGCGCTGATATAGGCGCGGTCTAGATCCGCGCTACCGGCGAGCTCCTGCTGGCTCAGACCTCTGAGCTTTCGGTAGTCATGTACAGAGTGTCCAAGTTTTATAAGAAATAACGCCAAGGCGTTCTCGGAGGTTAGAACTCCACACACCTGACGAGCCATCATAACGATCTCTTGTGGATCATTTGAGAATCCATCTACTTTGATAATTGCAGCCTTTTCGGGATGCGCGGCAAAGGCGGCACCACCAATCAGGATCTTTGGAGCTGCCTCAATCATTCTAAGTTGTGCCACTAGGTGTTGGACCGCCGGAAAGTGCTCGGCGAGCGCTGCAGAGATATAGACTAGATTGGCACCCCGTGTCTTACTGAATGCAACAAGGTGATCGGTAGGAACATCGGCTCCAACAAAATCCACCTCCCATCCATCAACCATAAGGAGATCTGCAACCGCTTGCGCGTTAATCAGATGCTGATCACCTACTACAGCGCTGACAAGCGCTTTTAGTCCAAGCTTACGGCGTGCCTTTAACATCTCACGAAGACGCCCCATCTGACGGAGCATTATCTGTGTCGCGATCCGTTCCTGCAGAATCGTTATCTGACCACGCTGCCACAGCGCTTCGATCTCGCGCCATACAGACATTACGACCTCTAGGTAAAGCTTTGATGGGACCACGCCACTAGCTAAGCCCTGGTCGATCACATTGCAAACGCGCTCAGACTCACCCGCGAGGATTGCGTTGCTGTATACCTCTCTTAATTTGGGAAGGATCTCTTGAGCCATAAATGAACCCCATTTAATCGTAGAGCCTACTTGAAGCTGCCTACTAAAGCCCACTACCTGACAGTTGTAACATGTGTTGCATTCAAACCTTTCAATTGAATTTTATGGCGACCAGTCACGCGGCCAAATAGCGTTCAAATTATTATTCAATAAGTTACGACTCTTTGTGTAACATCCTGTGATTATCAGGTAATACCCCATTATATGCATCCTCGCGCCCACTACCTAGCGATCCTTGGTTTACCTCCTGAAGCTACTGCTCAAGAGATTGCCATGGCCTATAAGGACCTGATCCGGGTCTGGCACCCCGATCGCTTCCAGCACGACAAGCGGCTGCAACTTAGGGCTGAGAACGAGACCAAGAAGATTAACGATGCCATGGAGAGGATCAGGAAGCTTCCAAAAGAGACTCCTGCTAAAAAAAAGCCCCCTATACAGTACCCCCCTATAAGACCGAAGAGCACACAGCAAACCCCTCCGACAGGGGGTGATAGCTTCTCGAGGGTGCGTGGTCCAGCATCTTATACCCCTCCACTATTTGAACTGGCGCCCCTTATCATTCATCAACGGCTGTTGGCATCGTTTGGGCGACTTCTAATCGGGCTAGTTACCCTCTACATAAGCAACTATCTGATTGAATCTGGGCAGGAGACTCCCCTGCAGGGAGTTTGCGGTATTATACTTGGATTTAGCGCTACAAACATGTCGCTCTGGAATCTGACGCTGCTATGTTGCCGCCGACCATCTATCAGGGTTGATAATATGGGTCTTTTTATTCTCGGATTTGGCAAGCTCTTCTGGCCCGATGTTCAGCGCGTTTGGGCAGAGCGCTCTGTGCAAACCATGTACCTCGCGGTGAACTTCACTACATCTTATATAGAACGACAGCCGCTACTTCTCAGAGCTATTTATAAATTAAGATCTACTGTCAAAAGATCTCACCTATTGATCCGGTTCCATGGGCTGAATTCAGACCCTATTCAGGTCGTCAACGCGATTACGCTCCAGCACGATACTAATAATATCTTAATTTTAAGATACCCGTCCTCCGGACAGCACCTCATTTTTTGGTGTAACTTTATTTCACTACTCTGTCCGATCATGCTTATTGTGCGCTACGTTACCCAAGAAACCCTAGGTCCTGAAGACTACCTGCCCTACATCGGTATCTTTCTGCTGTGCCGAGTATACGTCATCGCAAAATGTGCGATCTTTTTAAAGACCAGGCACATCTAACCTACATTCAGTTGAAATACTCAGAGGTTGGGGCTATATTTCTCTGACAGTGGGCCGCCCTAGCTCAGTTGGTAGAGCACATCATTCGTAATGATGGGGTCGCGTGTTCGATTCACGTGGGCGGCTCCAAAAAACTCAAGAAGCAGATTCAGCCGCTTAGGTCTCATTTGTAATGCCTGGAGCGCGATACTTTATCGAACTGAGATCTCTGGATGCGTGTGCGCCTGCCCAAACTCCTTCTCACCGAGGGCTAGGTAGCCCCGACCGGCTCCAGTAGCTGCCCGGGGCTTACGAGAGTATCCTGGCTTGCAAGGAGGTCTATCCCCCTGTATGGTAAAATGAACTGTAATGCTAAGGAGTTATTGCTGTGTTGTCAAAACGTGTTTCAATTAGCGTTGTCATTCCGGCTTTTAACGAGAGGAAAACGATCCGGGAGATAGTCCGAAGGGTCAAGGCGACTCCTCGAGAAAAAGAGATCATCATCGTTGATGATTGTTCTACAGATGGCACGCGGCAGATCTTGCGTGAGTTCAAGGATGACCCCGAAATAAAAGTCATCCTTCAAGAGCAGAATGGCGGCAAGGGAAAGGCTCTGAGTCTGGGGTTTCAAGCCGCCACGAAAGATGTCGTGATCGTTCAGGATGCGGATCTGGAGTATGACCCAGATGATTATGAGGCGCTGTTGCGCCCGATCGACTTGGGGCGTGCCGATGTGGTGTTCGGATCTCGTTTCCTGCACGGTGAGCGGCGAGTGCTTTATTTCAAGCACAGTTTGGGTAACCGATTGCTCACGCTGCTTTCTAATTTGTTTACCGATCTTAACCTCACGGATATGGAGACCTGCTACAAGGTTTTCAAGCGAGAGATTATTCAAAACATCAAGCTGCAATCGCAGAAATTTGGTTTTGAGCCAGAAATAACGGCGAAAGTCGCTAAGCTGAAGTGCTCGGTGTACGAAGTTCCCATTAGGTACTACGGCCGCTCGTACGCGGAGGGTAAGAAGATAAGTTGGCGGGATGGAGTGGCAGCGTTGTGGCACATCGTCCGCTTCTCGCTCAGTGAGGCTCCTTTTGTTAAGGATAGGGCTGCAATTTTGAAGGTCATGGTTCTACCTCCCCTCGATGGTGATGTGGGCGTTAATACGTTGGAAGCCTTTGAGGGCGCTAAAAAGTATAATGCGTGGATCTGTGAGCGGATTGATTTCGCCATCGGGGGGCGAGTTCTTGAGGTTGGTTCGGGTATCGGTAACATAGTCGCGGAAGTCTTAGCGAAAGATCGGGTGCATTCAATGGTTGCAACCGACATGAGTGAATCTTCGTTGGCGACTTTGGCTGATAGATTGGGCGACGATAGCCGTTTGTCGTGCCAGGTATGGAATGCCGAAGATCCACCTCCCCAAGCGCTCATGAGTGAAAAATTTGATACGATCATCTGCTCCAATGTTCTTGAGCATATCAAGGAGCATGGGCGGGCGGTGTCGCATATGCGGGAGCTATTAAAACCCGATGGCAAACTGGTAGTGCTCGTTCCTGCGAATCCTACGATCTTTAATGGTATCGATGAGGATCTCGGTCATTTTAGGCGGTACACCCGTACGGAGCTTTCCCGTGTTCTCGCTGAAAACGGCATGCAGGTTGTGGAGTTGATGGATCACAATCTGGTTGGTGCTCTGGGTTGGTGGTGGTCTGGTTGTGTGCGAAGGCGCCGTACCATTCGCGTGCGTGATACGCGGACTTTCGATAGGTTGGTGCCTGTTCTCAAGTCTATAGATCCGCTCTTAATTAAACCTTTTGGTGGGGTTTCCTTGATCGCCGTGGCTACTCCGCAGCAGTCTGAGGCTGTAGCGATGGAATTGAGCGCGTCTCAAAACGGATAATCCACTACGGTTACCAGCGTTTTTTGTGACGACTGTAATTCCTACCTTTTCGGGATGCCCCGTGTCCG
>Ga0209190_1000148_pt1 | contig 49491 bp, 47 predicted proteins | sample M_140205_XF_Meta_FD_187315 | JGI IMG/M metagenome (GOLD analysis project Ga0209190, IMG submission 187315) | Freshwater microbial communities from Lake Montjoie, Canada to study carbon cycling - M_140205_XF_MetaG (SPAdes) (version 2) | ecosystem: Environmental > Aquatic > Freshwater > Lake... | reverse complement strand
ATGGTGATTGGACCTTCTGAAGTTTCGAAGAATGAATATGATGTGTTGATTGTGGATGAAGCGCACCGTTTACGGAAACGAAAAAACATTACCAACTTTAAAAGTTTTGACGATGCCAATAAATTGTTGGGATTTGATATTCACGAAGGAACAGAACTGGATTGGATTTTAAAACAATCGAAGAATCAAATCTTCTTTTACGATGAAGGACAATCGATTAAACCATCTGATATTGACCAATCCAAGTTTGCCAAACAAAAGTGGAGTGCATCTTTACTGAAATTGGTTTCGCAACACCGTGTGAAAGGAGGAATGGATTACATCAATTACATTGATAACCTCTTGCATTGCCGATTGGAAAAAGGAGACAATAAGTTCGAAAGTGAGCACTACGAGTTTGTGTTGTATGATTCCTTAACTGAACTCTATGCTGATTTAAAGAAGAAGGAGGATGAATTTGGTTTGTGCCGTTTGCTTTCAGGTTATTCTTGGGAATGGAAATCTGCGAAAGCTGACGTTCCCGATATTACCATTGAAGGCTTGAACTTGAAATGGAACACGACCAACGAGGATTGGATCAATTCTCCCAATGCCTTCAATGAAGTAGGGTGCATTCATACAACCCAGGGATATGATTTGAATTACACAGGAATCATTTTCGGAAAAGAAATTACTTACAACCCCGAAACAAAACAAATTGAAATTGATGCTTCTCAGTATTTTGACAAGAAAGGAAAACAAGGAATTGAAGAGCCTGCAACCTTGAAAGCATACATTTTGAATATTTATAAAACAATGATGTTACGAGGAATTCGTGGGACGTATGTGTATGTTTGTGATGAAGGGCTGAGGGAGTACATGAAGGAGTTTGTTAAAGAAAGTGTAATTAAAGACAGTTAATTTCAACTATATAAGTTCGGTATTTAATCGAAATTAAAATATTGAATGGAGCTTTATTCAAAAAAGTAAAATGGAAAATCAAATCATTTTTTACCAAGATGAAACAGGAAATGTAACTGTACCTGTAACCTATCAAAACGACAGCTTTTGGTTGACTCAAAAAACGATTGCCCAACTGTTTGGAGTGGAAGTTCCTGCTATTAGCAAGCATTTTTCTAACATATATGAGGAAAAAGAACTGAAGAAGGAAGCAACTATTTCCAAAATGGAAACAGTTCAAATAGAAGGTAGTCGTGAGGTCAAACGTTATGTGGATTTTTATAGCCTTGACGCTATAATTGCTGTTGGTTATAGAGTAAACTCAAAACAAGCAACACAATTTAGAATTTGGGCAACAAACACATTAAAAGCATATATTGTAAAGGGTTTTGTCTTAAACGATGAAATGCTCAAAAATGGTAAATCTTTTGGCAAAGATTATTTTGACGAACTTCTGGAACGAATTCGAGAAATTCGAGCAAGTGAGCGCAGAATGTATCAAAAATTGGGAGATATTTTTCAGCAATGTAGTGCCGATTATAACAAAGAGGATGAATCAGCAATCTTATTCTATAAAATGGTTCAAAACAAATTGCATTTTGCCATAACTGGACAGACTGCAGCTGAAATAGTCTACAATCGTGTCGATAAGAACAAAGAGTTTATGGGATTATCAACATGGAAAAATGCACCCGATGGAAAAATTCATAAAAGCGATGTGACAACGGCAAAAAATTATCTAAACGAAAATGAAATTGGAGATCTTAATTTGTTGGTGAGTGCTTATTTAGATTTAGCTGAATTTCAAGCTAGAAGAAATCAGTTGATGAAAATGTCTGACTGGTTGACACGAACAAATAAATTTTTAGAAAGTAATACCTTAGAAATTTTGCCAAATGCAGGAACAATTTCGCACGAACAAGCGGTTGAAAAAGCTTATGCTGAATTTGAAGAATTTAGAATTCAACAAGACAAAAAATATATTTCTGATTTGGATAAGGAAATCAAAAAAATAATGAAGAAATGAAACAACATTCGAATCCGATAATTATTCAAAATGGTAATGTACAATCACTTGAAAAACTTTCATTAGGATCTAGTGAATATAATGAAAGTTGGATTCAGAAATTATGTTTTGAAAATCCAACACTTCTGCCTTTAAATGAAATTGAACCAACATTTGGTGGAATGATTCCAATTTGCAGAGAATTAAGCACAAAGTCTGGATATATTGATTTGATTTATTTGAATGATTCAGGCTTTATTACAATAGGAGAATGTAAACTATGGAGAAATCCTGAATCTAGAAGAAAAGCTGTTGGTCAAGTTTTAGATTATGCAAAGGATATATCAAGTTGGGATTATTCAAAATTGGAAAGAGATTGTTTAAAAGCTAGAAAGGATAATAAATCAAGTCTTTATGAGATAATTCACGAATATTATCCAGAACTTGAAGAGTCTACTTTTATTGATAACGTACAAAAAAATCTAAAAAAAGGAAGGTTTTTACTTGCTATTATAGGTGATGGAATAAGAGAAAACATGGAGGAACTTGTCGAGTATATCCATAGGAACGGCAATCTTAATTTCACACTAGCTCTTATTGAAATTCCAATTTATAAAAATCCTCAAGTAGGAGACTTAATAATTACTCCAAGAATTTTAGCCAAAACGAAGGAAATTGAGAGAATTGTATATCGTCAAGTTGATGCAGATCATGAAATAGTTGAACTAAAAACTAATGAAAATTCTGAAAGTAAAAGCATTTCTGAAAAAGTATTTTTTGAGAGACTTGAAAATGCGATAGGTTCAAAAAATGTAAATGAAGTTCAAGACTTCATTTTAGAACTTAAGAATGAATTAAATATAATTGCAAAATTAGGTAGAGGTAAAAAGCTCTCTTTAAATTTAAAGTCCCCTAATGATACATACAATTTTGCGTGTATTCAAGAGGATGGAGAAGTTTGGTTTTATGGAATCGTTAATAAGACTGAAGAAATAGGAGACAAGCAACTTGGAATTGATTACCTAAAGAAACTTGCGATAATAGTCAAAGCAACCTTGGATGATAGCAAAAAAGAATGGTATTGGGCCGTTAAAAGAGATGGAAAATATCTCAAGATTACTGAATATATGGGATCAAAAAAGGAATGGATTAATCAAATCTCAAGAACACTCGAGGCGATTGGTGAGATTGAAGAAGCTTAGTAATAAAATAACCTGATTAATTCTTATATTTATCGGTACTTAAAATCATACAATTTTTTAAATTTAATATTCTCTTTAAAACTTTATGTTATAAATGTCCAAAATAAAATTTATTGATTTATATGCTGGCTTAGGTGGGTTTCACCAAGCCTTAGAACAACTTGGACATGATTGTGTTTTTGCTTCAGAAAGTAATGTTATCATTAATAATCTTTATGCTCAGAATTTTCCAGACACGCCTTTAACTGGTGATATTTTTAGTGTAATAGTCGAAAAAGATATTCCAAAACATCAATTATTGTGTGGAGGCTTCCCTTGTCAACCTTTTTCAAGGGCTGGAAAACAATTGGGATTTAAAGATGAAAAGAAAGGAAATCATTTTTTTAAAATTATTGAAATACTAAAATTTCATGAACCCGAATATCTATTATTAGAAAATGTTGAAACAATAGTTAAGCATGATGGAGGAAATACATTTAAAGTTATACAAGATTTAATCAAAGAATTGGATTATGAAATTGATTTCAAAGTATTGTCTCCACATGAGTTTAAAATACCACATCACAGAAAAAGATTATTTATTGTTGGTCGGAAAATAAAAGCAGGGGGATTAAAAAAATTCGAGTGGCCAGAAAAAATGAATATAGAAGAAACGACAATAAATTCTCTATTTTTTGAAAAGGATCCTGAAGAGAAGCTAAAAATTCAGCCAAATGCTAAAAAGGTGTTTGATATCTGGAATGAGTTTGTGAAAAATTTTCCAGATACTAATGGTATTCCTGGTCATCCAATATGGGCACACGAGTGGGGGGCTACATATGATTACGAAAGTAGAACACCATTTTCTACACCAACTGAAGACTTATTAAAAATGAAAGGAAGCTTTGGATGTAATATTTCAGGTGCAGAAAAAGAGGAAATAATCAAGGAATTTATTCCACGATATGCTACATATAAAGAGTCTAAATTTCCACAATGGAAAATCAATTACATTAAAAGAAATAGAGAGTTTTATAATAAATATAAAGAATATTTAGATGCTTTTAAATCTAGATTAGATGGATTAGAATTTTCTTATCAAAAATTTGAGTGGTCTTGCAAGGGTGAATCTTACACATTAGAAGACAAGATAATTCAATTTAGGCAGTCAGGTTTGAGAGTATCAAGGCCTAACTGGGCACCTGCCTTAACTACTGTAAAAACACAAAACATTTATTTCCCTTGGCTTGATAGAAAAATGTCTGTTAGGGAAGCATCACAATTACAATCTATGCAAGGGTTGAAAATTTTACCTGATCATAGGAACGGTGCTTATAAAGCATTTGGGAACGCCGTAAATGTTGAAGTAGTAAAACTAATTGCAAAAAATTTAATAAATGGAAAATAAAAAAACAACTTCAATTTCTTTTGGACCGGGAGCCTATAGTATATTAAAAAATTTACCTGGCAGTCTTGTGGGTATGTTTTGTGAATTTATTGATAACTCTATAGCAAGTTATATTAAAAACAAAGAAAAATTAGAGGAAATAGAGGGAGTTTCTTTTAAATTAATTATAAGTATTGAAAAGCTAGAAGACACAATAATAATTACAGATAATGCAGCAGGAATAAATGCAAGAGATTTCCAGCGGGCTCTTCAACCTGCTAACAAACCTGAAGATGTGTCTGGATTGAACGAATTTGGCATGGGTATGAAGTATGCTGCTGTTTGGCTTTCTAATGAATGGGAATTACACTCTAGTGCATTGGGGGAAAGTGTGAAAAGACAAACTGTTTTTAATTATGACAAGGTTATTAATGAACAACTAGAATCACTTCCAATTATTGAAAAAGATAAACATAAAAATGAGCATGGAACGAAAGTCATTCTTCGATATTTAGAAGCAAAACATGTTCACCGATTTCCTACGGAAATTATCAAAAAAAAACTATGTAGTATTTATAGAAATTATTTAAGACCAGATGGAACTTTCCAGGCAAAGCACAAAAAATACGATATTGAAATAATGGCTTTTGATGAAATTCTTCGGTGGGAAGAATTTGGATTTTTAAAACAACAGTGGTATGAGGACCGTCAGGGTAAAATAGCAATAAATTCTCCTTTGTTTGAATGGAAACATGAAATAAAAGAACAACCAATTGAATGGGATGAAGAGGTTATGGACAGGGTTAATTCAAAAGTAACAAAGGTACATAAAAGACTTGTCGTCTCTGGATTTGTAGGGATATTGCCAGATGGTCAGCACAAGTCACGAAATGGATTCGTTATAACAAGAAGAGGACGTGTCATTGAAGGTTACGACGAACGGATATTTCCTTACGAAATTTCTACTAGAAGCGCTCGAGATTTCCAATATGTGCGTATGTATGGTGAGTTGAATTTTGATGAAGTTGAAGTTTCTTTTGATAAATCTAAACTTTCAATTTCTCAGGAGACGAGAGACATGTGTTTTCATGCAATAAGTGATGAGGTGAAGAATATCATATTTGCAGAAGATTCGTCTAAAAAGTATAATATGTTAAAACAAGCGAAAGAACATCGCGCGAAATTTACACGTGAGCAAGTATCAAAAGGTATTAATAAGTTTCACGAAAGCCATCAAATAAAAGATACTTTTTACATTGATTCTGAATTGAATGAAATTGGAAATAAGACCTTTGATAAAGATTATAATGAAAAACAAAAGATTGAAACTACTAACATTAACAATGATGAAATAGTACCTCAAGAATTTAGTAAAATATTAGATATAGAAAATGAAAGTTGGACTATAAAATTGAACTGGATTAATCAAGAAACATGTGCTTTTTTGTATAATGTTAATCCTGATTATAACAACAAAGTATTAATGATTTATCTCAATATGGCGAATGAAGTTGTAATAAATAATCCAACTTTTAAAGAAGATGTTAATTTCATGGATATTATTTTGTGTTTAGGTATTAGTGAATTAAAAGCAATTCAAGGGGGGGCTGAAAACGCCGAATTTGTTCGGTATGCCTTTAATGATTACATTAAAATATTAAAAACATAGATTATGTATAATATAATTGTTAAAAATCCTATCGGTACAGGCGAGATTATTGAGGGAGAGTCCTTCGAAAGATTGACGGCAAAGCTCGGTTTTTTGGATCAAGATGAAAAAAATGAACTTGTAAAAAGTTCTAAAAAGATATTACAACATTGTATTCCATCTAACATTTCAATTACAGGTCATAAATTTAACGATACGACTGGTTTAGTATTTGGATATGTTCAAAGCGGCAAAACACTTTCTTTTACCTCTGTGATGGCTCTAGCTAGAGACAATGATTACCGAGTTGCAATTCTCATCGCAGGGAGAACAAATCTATTATTAAGTCAAAATACTGATCGATTGCTTACTGAAATTGGTGATGATAGAAATATTAGTGTAACAACAAACGAATCGGATCCTGATTTCGCAAGAAAAATTGATAAAAGCTTTAAAAACCCAAAAGGAAGACTTTTAATAATTACCGTGCTTAAACATCAATTACATATAAAAAATTTAGCGCTACTTTTTAGAGATAGAAGGTTAAAAGAGAGTCTCATGACTCGTTCTGTGCTTATTTTTGATGATGAATCAGATCAAGCGAGTTTAAATACTGAAGCTAGAAGAAATTCTGAGACCGGTTCTGATAATCGAAGTGCAATTTTTGCTTCTATACAGGACTTAAGACGCTCAATTCCGAATAATTCTTATATACAATATACAGCAACTCCTCAAGCTAATTTACTGATTGATTATTTAGATTTATTATCACCTCAATGGCATGTTCTGCTTGAGCCTGGAAAAAGTTACACTGGTGGATTGACATTCTTTAAGGAGCCCTTTGCAGCAAAATTGATATATAATATTCCAGAAGAGGAACAATTTCATTGGAAACACAATCCTTTGAAAAAACCACCTAAAGGCTTAATAGATTCTATTTATAAATTCATTTTTAGCTCTGTTTTTCTTTGTTATGAAGATTTTGATCTGATAAATGAGGTTAACACTAAACAATTAAACCGTTCATCAATGATGGTTCATCCCTGTCATAGGAAGGATTCAATTGGATTATTTGTTAAATGGATTAATTTAATTATTGACGGGATACAAAAAAATATCGATAATAATAACTTATCATATATAGAAAAAAAATATACAGAATACATCAAAGAATACCAATGGATATTCAATTCTATTCCTGAGTTTAATGAAGTTGTAAGAGTTATTAATGATGATTTCCTAGCTAGCTATACAGTTCATGAAGTAATAGGTGGTATGGAAAAAAAACCATTTCCATGGTCGACAGTTGTTCATCATATATTAGTTGGAGGTCAACTTCTTGACCGTGGTTTCACGGTAGAGAATCTATTAGTAACATACATGCCTAGAGATACGACAGGTCTTAATAACGCAGATACTATCGAACAACGTTGTCGTTTTTTTGGATATAAGAAAGACTTCATTAATTTATGTGAAGTTTATTTACCACTTGGTCTAAAGGTTGATTATGAAAGTTACGTTGATCATGAAATAAATCTACGTGAATTACTTTCAAAAGTAACCTTATCTGAATTTAAAAAAGTTGGTAGCCCAATGTTGTCAAGTTCTAAGCTAAATCTTACGAATAAAGCACGAATAGGATCTGGCCTAAGAAAAGATTCTTTGAAAGGTTTTAAATATTTTGAACCTCCCTTAAATATCCTAAAAGAGAACGAATTGGTAGAAGAATTTCTTTCTGATCTTCATTCACGAAATCCTGGAGAAAAATTGTGGCCAAAAACAATTAAAGATCAAACTCCCGACAATAAACATATGGTTTTCAAGGTTGAAATCGATGATGCAATAGACTTTCTGGCAAAATTGGATTTAGGGAATTCTGACGAAAGAATTAAATTAAGTACTTACGAGAGGTATGTCCATTGGCTAAAAGATACTGAAAAATCTAAGTTTGTTTGGTTTATTCAAATTGCTGAAGGACGAAAAGATGGTAGGGAGAGAACTATTGATTTTGATATGCATGAAACATTTAAAAACCCATACTCTATCTCATCTTTAGCATCTAATTTCCCTGCTTATTGGGGAGACACAAAGTTGCTTCGTACTGACGAAACCGGTAAAATTGACTTTGGTTTTAATGATGAATTAATTATTCAGATTCATAAAATAAAGGCGATGAACGATTGTCAAGACATCAAAAAAAATGAACATTTTTATTCCATTGCTTTCAATTTCTCCCAAAAACAATCCAATGTTTACATTTCAAAAATTCTTGAATAATGAAAGCTCTTATCAAACTAATAAATCAATTAATTAATTTTCATTTACTAAAAGAAGAACAGGTCGCAGATTGTTTTCCAGGTTCTCAAAAGCATTTGATAGGTATTGATAACGAATCGGAAATCACCTTGTTCCTTAATTTTACAAATGCAAACAAAGCCACTTTCGGACAAAGCGAGGGGCAATTTTTGTCAATTCAATATGATGTGGAATGTAAATTAAAAAGACATACTGATAAGTTGGAAATTCATGAGAATTTTTGTTTGTTAAAATTAATAAATGTGGAATCTGATATTTTATTAAGAAAAATATTTTTAGATCTATGTCTTGATTTGGTCCAAAATTTAGGAGATGAGCCAGAAATGACAGATATTAACGCATTTATAAATAAAGTAAAACAACTTTTCGCTCAATTAACTTTAAAATCTGAAAGTACAGAATTAGGGTTATGGGGAGAGTTATTTTTAATAGCTAATTCAAAGGATGTAGATTATGCTATTAGATCTTGGCATGTTAATAAAAATGACAGGTATGACTTCAATGATAGTAAATGTAAAGTTGAAGTTAAAACAACAACAAGAAGCGAAAGGATACATCATTTTTCTTTAGCACAGTTGGATAGATTATTAATAAACGAAACAGTCATTTGTTCAATAATGACATGTAGAGTTGATATTGGTACATCTATTTTCGATTTGTATCAGGCTATATGTAAAAAATCCACTCAAGTTCAGATGGAAATGTTTAAAGAAAAACTATTTCAAATAGCTGGTATAGAACTTACTAAATTTGATTCTCTATTTGATTTTCAAATGGCAACAAAAAGCACTAAAATTTATTTAGCAAAAGCAATTCCGTCTATTGATTCTACATGTATTTCTTTAGGCGTTAACAATGTTGAATTTGATACAAATCTTCATAACTCAATTGAAATAGAAGAAAATAAACTAAAAGAAATATCGATTTTACTCGATTTGTCCTTATAAATCAACAGTTTAAAATACTGGTTGATCATTTAACCGAATTTCTATTTAAATTTAATTTGAATATTATATTGAAAAGTTTTCCCAAATCAGTTCAAAATTTTCCTGAATAACATTTTTATTTGAGTTTTTGATCGTTAAATTGGAATAAAAGAAAAAAGCACTTAATCTGTTACCTTTAGCAATCATTTCAATTAATTTAGACTTGTCTTCATCTTCTAGTTGGTCTATCAATTCAATACTATTTGTGAACTTATTTTGAATTTTTGTATTAATTATTTCTTTCTTTATTATTGGCTGAACAGAAATATTTGGAAGAAATGGTAATGAATTTAGGTGATTTTTCTTTTCTAAAGAATCACTATGAGCTTGATCTGTAATAACAATATTCTGTAATAAAGTTTCTAGCTTTACTATTGAATCATTCCACTTGATATTTTTAATTGTGATAGTATGACTTAATTGTCGAGTTAATTCTTTAACACCATACTCAATTGTATCTTCTAATGTTTCATGTTTAAATATATCAGTATATACAAGGGAAATAATTGAATTTTTGTACTCCTGAATTGAAATTTTAAATGCAATATAGATTAGCTTCATAAAATCTAAAAAGAAAGGAATTTTACTTAAATCATCGAAATAATAAAAAATACTAATCTGCCAAAATCGTTTATTAGCAATTTCTTCAGGAATGTCACTTTCAGTTATTTTCAATTTCAAATAATCAAGTTCATACTTCAGAATTACATGATCTTCAAAAATCAAATGTACTAAGTCTTCAATTAGATGAAAATTAGAAAGTCGAACAGTTGATTTATCAGTTAAAGACACTTCCTTTAAATTATTTTCCTCGAGTTTTCTTTTAATAAAATATAAATCTGTCTCAGATTTATGGCCTTGATGCAAATAACTATTTATCAATTTATCGATAGATTTGACACCGGTATTTAAAAATGAAACATCACGTCTTATGAAACTTTTTGAAATATCTTTTAAATTTATTTCTGATTCAATCTCGAATACTTTAAACAAAGAAGAAATAGAGATTTCTTTCTGTTGTCCCTTTAAAGTATAACAATATGTAACAGGGTTGCAGAAAACTTTTGACTTTAAAGTCCCCCACAGTATATTTCTTATTTCTTTTCTATGTATTTTTTTTTGATTAAATTTTTCAAAAATTAATCTACTTATGGTTCTTGCTAAAATAGGTTCATTTGAATTTTCTAGAATATTCAAAATCATATCTTCTTTTTCTTCTTCTTCTGTATTTGAATTTAATTTAGGAACTAATATATTTTTTCTTTTTTCAATTTGTTCAGAGCTTAGATAAATTCGATATTCATTTCTTATTATCACTATTATTTCTGAATTATCAATTCCTAATTTAATTAATTCATTAATTCTATCTCTAAAATCACGATGATCATTACTTTTAAACGTTGTACTCGGTGAATTTCTTTTAGAGTTCAAGTCAACACTATTTATTTTTTTTGTTTTAATGGAATCATTGTCAAATAGTTCTTTTACGTCCTTTTCAAGCAGAGGTAAGTTTTCGAAGTATTTATAAAATAATTGTTCGTCTAGCTTGGAGTATGAAGTCATTCCCCTTCCCTTATAGTTTGGATCAATTGCTAGAAAATTTGTTAGTTTGAGACTAATTGAATTTGGAGTTCGATAATTTGAATACAATCCATCAGGGTTGAAATATTTATTTAAATCTTCTGATAATTTGATGATATTTGGATTTTGAGCAAATATAGTTCCACGTGATTTATCAAAAAAAAGGTTTAAGGCCAAGATTACCTCTTCAATTCGCCAATCTGGATTTCTCATATTTTTTTATTTAAATAAACTTATTTAAGTGTATGATATTAATTTTATTAAACTAATTATGAGCAATTGATATTTAAATAAATGAGCCTTTTAAAAAGTTTTTAATGTCAAATTAATCAATTATAAATTAATCTGATACTGTATTCGTTTTGTTTTAATAATCTTCTCCAAATCAGATACACTGAGTATTTTATAACTCAACGATTCTGGATGTAAAGAAACAAAACAAAATTTGTATTGATCTCCGAGAGATTCAGCCAAGTCAAACTCATTTTGCGTAGCACCAAAAAAGAACCCCGACGGATTGTTTTCCAATTTCTTTTTAGTGGTTTTTAACTCAATTAAGGTAATTTGCTTGATGTCCACCAGACGAATGACTTCTTCTAAATTCGTATGTCCTGGAATTAAGACTAGGTCAAACCCTCGCGCATATCGTCTGTCAATTCCCATCATTTCCATGATAATTTTCCGACTTTCTTTATCAGGATGAATGAAGTTTTTGTCCGAGTCAATTAAAAATTGAAGTGCTTCTTTTTCAGAAACATTGTTGTTTAAGGTTATTGTGTATGATTTATTTGAAGCCATTTTCTTTTATGTTAGTTCATATATCTAAATCCATTATTACTCGCAATCGTCAACATTGGCTCAATCGTTTCTCTATACTTGTCTTTAGAAAAATCCAACGTTGGAAAAATCGACAAATAATCTTCTAGGAATTTATTTTTAGGGTTCAACTGTTTTACAATCTTAACTCCTTCTTTTTGAACTTTGAAAAAGTTATCAAAATAGCTGTCCAAACTTGGGAGTCTGTCACTTTTCATGCTATTAAAATTGGGGTCTGCGGGAACCAAATTCCACATGAGGTCGTGTGCAACATATTGGAAAGGCACAAAATGTTCAACTGCGTATGTACCCGTGATGAGTTTCTTTCCGGTGTAAATACACTCAACAGATCCAAGCTCGGTGATCACGAGATCCCAAAAATCTTTTTTATGTTTCAACAAACTGCCACGTTTATCTGGCCGCTTCAATTTATTTGGTAAATCAGGGACATTTGGATTCTTACTTTGCAAAAACAAGGCAAGATTCCAATAACAGAAGTCCTTCAATACACCAGCATTTCTTTTAAAATAATCCAACCAATCCGGCTGAATCAGAATACTTTCTTTGTATAGTGAATAGGGCGGGTAATTAAAATTTTCTTGAGAAAGTTGGTACATTAACTTCTCATTGTGCGCTCCCAACCACGGACTTAAGAACTTAAAGGGAACATTATGGTCAAAATGATTTAATTCTTTGATTGTTTCCCTGTTGGCGGAATGAATCAAACTATCAAGAATCTTTTGTTTTGACGTGTCCACATCAAACGCTTCGATGTCTTTCAATTTCTCAATTGCTTGTTGCAATTTGTCTTGTTTCCCGAAAGATACGTGAAAGTAATTGACCGTAAACCATGCATTCGCAATCATTCGGGCAAAAAGTTCTTTCTTTGGAATTTCCTCTTTTCCTGCTTCTATCGATTCGATGATTGCCAATAACCAATAGAATTTATAGGTTGCACTTGTATTCCGAAAGCAGGAACTTAATTTACTGACAGAAACTTTTAAATCGTGAGGTAGGTTCATAGGGTTAAATATAGAAAATATAAGCAATTCTAACCATTATGGCGCTCAAAATCGTTTATAATGGAAAATATTTTCGTTATTGATGGTTATATTGGAAAATATTCTATATTTTTAACTGGAATTTAATGGATTATGGAAAATAAACTACCACTTCACCTTCAAGAAGTAATTTTTAGCTCAAAAGAGCCTAAGATTTCTATTCAAATTTCAAAGCTTTTGAAGAGTGGAACTATTAGAAAAATTGCGCCTAGGGTATATTCCACGAATTTAGACGAAGCCATTGACGGCATCATTAGAAGAAATTTATTTCAGATTTTAGGAAATCTTTATCCTGGTGTGATATTAAGTCATCGCTCAGCATTTGAGTTTCAGCCGACAAAAACAGGAGAATTATTTATAACCACGAGCTATACTAAAAAAATAAGTCTTCCAGGAATCAAGCTTCAATTTCTTGAAGGTAATTTACCAATAGAAGGGGATAATAAATTTTTTGGTGAGTTGTACGTATCCCAAAAAGCACGTGCTTTTTTAGAAAATTTGCAAGCTTCTAAAAAATCAGGTAGTGCATCAAAATGTTTGAGTTTGCCAGAAATAGAGGAGCGCTTAGAGCAGATAATACGAGTAAATGGGGAAGATGAGATTAATAAACTCAGAGATCAAGCTAGAGCTATTGCTGAGCAATTGAAAATGCCTAAAGAATTTGAAAAGTTAAATCGCTTAATTAGTGCGCTATTATCCACTAAGACTTCAAAAATTCTGAGTTCACCACTAGCGATCGCACGAGCGTTTGGAAAGCCATTTGATACTGCAAGATTGGAGTTGTTTGAAACCTTATTTCGGGTCTTAAAGCAGACAGAATTCCCCTATAGAAAGGAGGAAAATACTACCCCTACCTCTTTTAGAAATTTTGCATTTTTTGAAAGCTATTTTTCAAATTATATTGAGGGGACTATGTTTGAAATTGATGAAGCAAAAAAAATCATTCAAACCAACAAGCCACTGCCTGCGAGAGACGATGATAGTCATGATGTATTAGGCACCTATCAGATAGTTTCCAACAAAAAAGAAATGGAGATAACTCCTAAAACACCAGAAGAGTTTTTGAAAATACTATCGTTCCGACATTCGATTTTAATGCGTGCGAGAATAGATAAAACGCCAGGACTTTTTAAAGACAAAAATAATTTTGCTGGAAGCACCGCTTTTGTAGATTTTAATTTAGTAAAGGGAACTTTGCTGCAGAGTTTTGATTTTTATCGTGCCTTAGATCAACCATTTACCAAAGCAGCCTACATTATGTTTGTGATCAGTGACGTGCACCCGTTCTTGGACGGGAATGGTCGTATTGCACGAGTAATGATGAATGCGGAGTTGGTAAAAGCAGGACAATCAAAAATTATTATCCCAACTGTATTTAGAGAGGATTATATGGGCGCATTGAAGAAGTTTACCAAACAAGGGAAATGTGATACTTATATCAACATGTTGAAACGCGCTCACGAGTTCAGTGCTAATGTATATGCAGCGGAAATGGATGACATGCAAGAGTATCTATGGTCATGCAATGCATTCATCGAAGGTTCAGAAGGAATATTGAAAATAATGCCTCGCACAACATAAAATTGGCTTTCACTTTTTGTTTCCATAAAAGAATTTAAAAAATTTGATAATCAGATAAATTATAAAATTATTTTTTCAAATTATGCTTGCATAGTTAAAATATTCTTTTTACATTGTTTCAACATTAAGAGTTCCAAACCTCTTTTGACAGTTGTTCAAAGTGAAATGGAAGCCAACCGATCCTTCGGCAAGCTCAGGACATCGCCCCTTAAAAAGACAAAGGGCGGCCAAATGAGCAAGCGAAATGCAGGGCACGGTGGAAAAATAGATGTGAGGCCAGGACCTAAAAACAAATGCAAAATCCTCCTTGAATGTTCTCTTAGTGATAAATTGTTTAACCTTTAAATAATGAAATCATGAAGTATTTATTTTCCCGTTACGGCGGTTCTTCTTTTATAATAGGCAAGGGCAGAGCTAGTGACGAAAAGCTACCAGAAGACCAATCGTTGGATAATTTACTGGATCATCATGCAACGGAAATTATCGAAAAGTTATTTTTCATTTCATCCTATGATGCGTGTCCAAAATTTATGGGAGCTTATCAAAGACTGCCGCCAAAATCGGTGAAGATTGGAAGTGTTGAACACGATTTTTTTGAAGTTTTTATGCAAGATGACTTTCGAGTGACAACGGATATTTATATCACTATTCATGACTTTTCAAATGTATACGCACTTTTCATTCGAACGAATGGTGAATACCTAAAATCAGTTTTTGAAGGCTATAAACCTTCCTATGATTATGTTCAAACCACATTTTTCCGGGATGTTTCTCCACATGATCTTCGGTTAAATCCAAAACTGATGGAAATCATGTTACTTATCCTTTTTTACAAAATGGGGATCAATGAAACTGATTTTAATTTTCAACCGTCCAAAACATTTTTGGGAAAACGGATTTCAAAGAAATTTATAGAAAATGTAAATACTTTGTCAGCTGGTATTAAATCTGACGAGGATTTAAAGAAGCTTTTAGAAATTTATTAATAAACAAAAGTTCGCTGTAACTTTTCAAAATACAGCACTTATAGATTAAACATTAAGAGTTCCAAACCTCTTTTGACAGTTGTTCAAAGAATTGGAAGCCAACCGATCCTTCGACAAGCTCCGGACGGCGCCCCTAAAAAAAAACACAGGAGCGGACCAAATGAGCAAACGAAACACAGGGCACGGTGGAAAAATAGATGTGAGGCCAGGACCTAAAAACAAATGTAAAATCCTCCTTGAATTTCTCTTAGTGATAAATTGTTTAACCTTTTAAATAATGAAATCATGAAAAAAGTAGTTTTAAGCGTATTGTTGTTTATTGCATTAAACAGTAGCGCACAGCTTGGTATTATTTCACTTAACAGTAAAGAACCTTCTTATTACGGACAATGGTTTGTAAGAAACTCAAAAGAATTCAAAGATCATTTAATGTATTACGATAAAACCGAAATTGTAGATGCTCTGTTACTAACTATTTTGGAACCATGGGATTTATCGCTGCTAGATGCCAAAAAAGACGATGAAGGTGACTTGTATTGGGTTGTGGACAATGACAATGGATTCAATGCAACGGTTTTTCTAATTAAGATGGATGAACATGATTCTCAAATTGAAATTGTAACAAGTGTAAATGAGTAACCTTAATAAATTAAATCCAAATGGAATAATTATGAATAACAAGAAACGGTTTCAAAACAAACGTTCTTGAACAAATACATCCACTTGTTAAATGAAGACCTAATACTTGAAAATAATATATTATTTATCAGGAGAATGATTAGGAAATTGAATAAATAATTTAAAACAACAAAAAATGAATAAGCAAATAGAAACGAATAACAACTTTCAAAAAACGAACAATCACCAATTAGTAAAACGCTACAACCAAGAACTTGGAAATCCTGGTTGGACGACATCAAGAGCCAATTTCTTAAGCGATTTAAGAGCTGAGTTTACTAAGAGACAAATCGATGTTGAAGCAATTTCTTCAGATGGCAAAGGATTCAACTTGAGCAAAGAGTACGAAGCTTTTCTTTCCGGAAACAAGGTGTTTTTGCTAAAGGATTTTCCTCAACCTGAAACGCATTTAAAACTCGAATTCAAAAGCGAAAAAGCAGCTGAAACTGTAGAATGTTATTTCAAAAGAACTGCGGCTCATTCAATTAATTTGTTTCAATTGTTAGAAGAAACGGATCGAGCGTTGTTGCTTTCGTTTGAACACGAGCATTTACAAACAACCATTGATGGAACAGGAATCCACAATTATTTGATGGCAGGTTTTGATGAAAACGATAAGTTGATTGGAGTGAGCTTTTTCAATCATACAGCATCTGGAACATTTGCCATTCAATCCCAAGCGAAAAGTGTGTTGGTATTTCACCAGGATCAGTTTGAATTTTATGCCACAGAAATTGCACAGTTTGGTTTGGTTAAGTCAATTTAAATAATCATTTAAACTAGCAGAAACATGAGAAATCAAAGCATGAGTAACCAAGATATATTTCCCCTGAGGGCTGAGAAACGTGCTGAGGGTTATGGAACCTTTCCCTATGTAATCGTTCGCATACAGGGAGCTGTTTACATGCAATTCCCAATCCACTTTTATACTCAATCAAATCCACAAAAACCAGGATTGCGCGTGCGTGTAGATTCGCTAATGGACGAGAAACAAAATTTCGACGATTTATTCAATGTGGTTCGGCAGTTTCATCAACAAATCAACCCTATTGAGGCTAAGGCATTTAAGATGTGTTTGGTGCTTTCGCCTGATGTCTGTCATTTCTTTGAAGACGATACATTCAAGTTTTCAGACGAAATACCCGAAGGAGGAAGTTTAATAGACGCTAATTATAAGATGCTCGCCTTGAATTCGCCGCATTATATAATAGATTAACCTGTAACAACATGAGAAATAACGCAAAAAAAATAATTCTTCATATTCCACATTCTTCTATCAAAATCCCATTGAAGGATGGATTTATTGTCAATGAAGAAATTCTTGAAAACGAGATAATGATCCTTACTGATTGGCACACCAATGATTTGTTTCATGCGGAAAATCAACATCGAGTGATTACCGATTTTTCACGCATTTTTTGTGATGTGGAACGATTCTCGGATGATGGAGAAGAAATCATGGCGCAATTCGGGATGGGTGCTTTATATGAAAAAACCGATTCCGGTGAACCACTTAGGATTGTTTCAACCGAATTGCGGGAAAGAATTATAAAAGAGTATTATGAACCGCATCATCAAAAACTAACTATTGCTGTTGAAGAACAACTTTATCTTTTTGGAGATGCTTTAATCCTTGATTGTCATTCTTTTCCGGATATTCCGTTAAATCGGAGTTTGTATAAAAGTCTTAATCGTCCAGATTTCAATATTGGAACGGATAAGTTTCACACCCCTGATAAGCTGATTGAAACGTGTTTTAATTTTTTCAAAAATACTGGGTATACAATTGGAATTGATGTACCCTACACGGGTTCAATTGTCCCGATGAAATATTATCATAAGAATAAAAATATTCAATCTATTATGTTGGAAGTAAACAGAAAGTTATACTTAAAAGAAGACAGTAATGAACCTTCCGAAACCTATGAGCAGACAAGGGCAGTGGTACAAGATTTTATTGGGTTAATATCCGAATGGAGAATACAGAGTAGCCCTCAATATAATTTTCCAAAAGGAATCAGACCAATCTATTAAATCAGCCAAGTTGAAACAATATTTTGTTACTTTTTATTATGCACGCATTTATTTTAAAACCTTAAAAATTAAAGCTATGAAAACTTCAATAATCGCATTTTTAGCAATAACACTTATCAGCCAAGTAGTTTATTCGGAAGAAATTAGATCGGCTAGTGATATCATCGCATTAAAGGAAACAAAACGATTTCGGTATATTTTAAAGACGGAATTGTTACATGTCATTGTTCTTAATATGAATTATGGAGACAGTTATGTAATCTCAGATATTGACCGTCAAAAATTAAAAAACGCCGACGTTCAGTTGATTGATTTGGTCTTTACTGATTTCCCAAAAGGAGAAGATTTGAAGGCCTTAAACTTGAGTAGAATTAAAGTGGTCGAAGGATTACGAAAGTCACTGGTGACAGATGTAAATATCCGTTGGAGAATTATTCGACAATCTGATTGCAAGAACGAAGGCGAAGCAAAAACCTTTTTCCATGGAATTGTCATTCATTACAAATTGCCTCAAACAGAAGAAGATCGTTTGAGAGAACTTGAAGCCATTTCAGCATTTTTACCGGAAGAATCAAGCCTAAAAGATCCCAAAGAAATTCGGAAAACACTAATTGACTCCTCAATTGTCAAAGTGTTTGAGCGTAAAAAAGCGTGGAATGACATGACTATTGTTGCAGATTTGACGGGGTCAATGGCTCCTTATACGGCTCAATTAGTTCTTTGGTTCAAACTTAAAGTAAATGATCACAGGATCAAAGATCTCGTATTTTTCAATGACGGAAATGATACGCCAGATGAGTTTAAAACGATTGGTAGCACTGGGGGAATATATCATTTGAAAGCTACCAATTATACTGCAATTCGAGATTTGGCAGTAAAGACAATCATGAGTGGATGTGGTGGGGACATGCCTGAAAATAACATTGAAGCATTACTCTTTGCCATCAACAAAGCACCAGCAACCAAAGATTTTATAATGGTAGCAGACAATACCGCCGATGTGAAGGATTTAATTTTACTCAAAGACGTTCACAAACCGATTCACATTATCTTATGTGGTTCCCACGTTGGAATTAATCCTCAATATTTGACAATTGCTCGAGCAACTGGAGGTTCTGTCCATACTATGGAAGCAGATTTGGAAGACTTAATCAAAAAGAATGAGGGAGATAAGTTCTTTTTTATGGGTGAACAATTTGTAATCAAAGATGGGGAGGTTGAGAAGGTTAGGAATTGAGGGAGTTGTTTGGTTGACTGCAGAGAAAAGGACTTCGAGAGGAGTTCTTTTGTTTTTTAGAGGTTGGGATTCTTTAGAATTCTTGTAGGAGAATGAAATCTAGATGGTAAATATTAATGTAGTTATTCTAAAAATAAATGAACATCTCCTTATGAAGTAAACTGTTTAAATAATAAACGGTGAGCCATTAAAGATGAAAAATTTTAATGACTTTTCTGCTTAAATTGAATGAATACAAATTATTAAAAATGTCAGAGTTTTGTTTTTTATGCGTAAACTTACTTCAAGATAATTTTTTGTAAAAACAAAAATGGCTAACCGCACTAAATTCATATTACTATACGCTGGAATCTTCTTGTTTTTCGCTATTCCGTATGCAATTCATTTGGTTAAACTTGCAACCGTTGCGGCTACTATTAGTTATAGAGAATCAAATGAAGAAAGTAGAATAAATGAATTAAAAGCATCTTTAGAAAGCAGTTTTAACGCAAAATATCCAGGTGAAAATTTTGTGTTTGAAGATTTATATTACATTCAAAAAGCAACGACTTATAGAGATACAACTATTTCGTTTTTCATTTATTCCAATACGCTGAAAATTAAATCACTTGATCAGGAATATCTTTATTGTGTTTCTAAAAAAGCGGGGAGTGAAGCTGATAAAAGTAAAGCAGAAAAATCGCTTGAAATTGCTCTAAAAAAACTCGAAAAAGAATATGGCCCACTTGTTTATACGATGGTTTCTAAAATCGGAAAGAATCGATTTTTCAAACATACTTACCAAGTTGCATGTCAAGATTATTTTTCCAATAACAACTCGTATAATTTTGACCCACTAGCAGTTGAGGATTTTAAGCGTTTTTTAGATGAATACAAAACACACGAAGCCCAAATACAGCAAGAAAATTTGGTTGTTGACCAGCAATATCAAGAGCAACTTAACCAAATAAAAAGCGATCTAACTGAAAAGGAACGAAATTTATTAAATGCACAATTGGCAGATTTTTCTCCAATTATTGATGATTACAAAAGATTCAATTATGCTGGAAATGCTTTGGGTAATTTCGATTACTCTATACCGGCAAGGATAATCGATCAGGATAGGTTGAAGGAAGCTCTAAACTCAATCTTTTCGGAACGTTATAAAGATTATAGTTTACAGAATGGAGCAATGCCTTATTCATATTGCTACGGTGCCAAAAATAGCGGGCCATCTGGAATAAAGGTTAACGCAGGAAGTAGTGATGTACTTGTCTCTATTAAAAATATGAACGATGAAGTGATTCGACACGTTTATGTAAAATCATATCACTCTTTTACGTTGCGTGTGCCGAACGGAAATTATCAAGTCTTCTTTTATTACGGTTCTGGTTGGAACCCAAAGCGAAGCATGACACATACAATTTGTGGAAATCTAGTTGGCGGATTTCTGAATAATGAAATGATTTCGAAAGACCCAGAAATTGTGAATCTTAATCATAGTTATATTGAATATACGTTATCTGTTCAAACTGGAGGTAATTTTATTCCAACTGGAAGCTCAAAAAATGAAGCGTTTTAGAAATCTAACAATTTTATCAATTCAACATATAAAATTTTAAAATCATGAATTCAAAAAAAAGAAATTTATTCGTCATTGCTGCAATAATACTCTTGTTTGCAATAACCTATTTTATGCATCTCAATAAATTGTCTGAAGCAAAAATAACTTTGCACAACAAAGAAATTAAAGATGAAAAAAACTTTAATGATCTGAAAGATAAACATCAAGCAGAATTCAATCGTGAAAATGAAAACGAAAGCTATCTGTTTGATGAATTATATGATTTTGAAAAATCAATTTCTTTTAAGGATTCAACCATTTCTTTCTTTGTTTACTCAGATCATGTTGAAGTGAAATTAATTGACTTAAATTATCTGAAATGTATTCAGTTAAAAGCAAAAAGTGAAGCAATTAACAAAAGATCAGATGATGAGTACAACAAAAAACTTAGTCTCTTGGTTAAGAAACATGGAGAATACGCAAATAGTTTAGCATCGTTTGTAGGTAGGGATATGTTTTTGCTTCATTTAAAAGAAAATAATTGCAAACCTTATTTTTCAGATAATAACTCATATACTATTGATCCAAGTTCATTTTTCGAATTCAATCGCCTTCTGATTGAATACAAATTGTATGAGCAAAAAATGAATTTAAAAAATGAAATAATTACAAGAAACTATGAAAATGAAATTCGGAATCTTAAACGTGGTTTAAATGCAGATGCTCTTGCTGTTTTGAATCAAAATTTAGAAATCACAAAGGCTTTGAAATCTGAAAATGAATATTTTGCATTCAAATGGAATGGTCGAAAAGATTTCGCTTATCCTATTTCGCTTCAAGAAATAGACTATGACTACATAGATAATACAATGAATGAAGTTTATGCTGAGCAATACAAAGATTATTCATTGAGAACAGGCGCAATGCCATATGGTTATTGTTTTGGTAATTCAAACTATGGCGAATCAGGAGTTAAAGTAAATACTGGTCAAAGTGATGTTCTTGTTACGATTAAAAACATGAATGACAAAGTAATAAGACATGCTTATATCGCAGCAGGAAATTCTTATACACTAAATATCCCAAATGGAAATTACAATGTATTCTTCTATTACGGTTCAGGCTGGAATCCTAAACGATTTATGAAAGACACTGATTGCGGCAGATTGGTTGGAGGGTTTCTTTCTAATGAGTCAGTTTCTAAAGATCCAAATGTTCTTAGAATATACGATGGGATAATGGAATATACGCTCACTCAAAGTACGAATGGGAATTTTAGCACTTCTGGAAGCTCAAAAAATGAAGCGTTTTGATATAAAATTTGATATGTCTTTTAAACTTAAATAAACAACCCTTGCAACTTTAAAACTGTATTATTTTGCGATATTTACCTTTCAGTTTTTATCATTAGACCAAGTGTTCCTTATATTCTCTTGATGAGATGAGCAGATCAGAGTTAATATATAAAAAATGAGTAAGTTATGTTGCAAGAGTAGTTAATTGCTATATTGCGTTTGATTTATAAAAAGAAAATTAAAATAAACGAAAATGAGATTTTTACAAGACACTAAAAATTTTGAGGAATTAAAACAATTTTTTATTCCTGCTATCTATCATCGCGTTTTAGATGGTCGAAAAAAAATGTATCAACTTTCTGTTTCTATAGATGGCAAGGAACAAGTTATTAAGAAATCAACAAAGACCTTTGTGCATGCTGGTTTCAATAAAGTGATTACTGGAGCAGTTATGCGCATGCGAAAATTGTTTACTCCTGAAACACTGAATTTAGAGGTTGTCATATATAAAAAGCCAAGCTATAATTCGTTGGAATTGTCTTTTGAGTTGGTTAATAAAAACACCTTCAGAATTGGAGATGAAGAATATTTTGCTTCAATAATGGCTGAATATAGTTACGCAAAAATGGAGGTGGTTAAATATTATCCAATTATTTACCGTCAAACTTGTTTAAATGGACAAGTTGCAATTATGGCTAAAAATTTTATTGAAGTTGTTTCCGCAGACAAAATATTCAATATTGGCTGCGAATGGACACGTTGTAATTTTGAATCCTACCAGCGAAAATTGGCTTCTTATTATGAGATATTAAAAAGAGCGGATTTATCGAACCAGAGAGAAAATGAAAATTTCCAAGAAAATGCCCTTCTCAAACTCCAAAAGGTGTTGAAAGTGAATTTACAAACTAACGAAAGATTTGAAAACTTGGATGTTTCACCTACCAGAGACGCACGAAATTCAATTGGAAGAAATATTGAAGAACTTGGCAGAACCCAATTTGCCGTTTGGAACGCAATAACAGATTTTGCTTCAAGACAAAATGATATCACTGTTCGAAATGAAATGTTTATTAATGCAGGTAAATACCTATCAAACGAAATGGAAAAGGCACTAGACAAAAATCAACAGTTGTGGTCCGAAAATCTTTATTGGGAAGAAGTTAATAGAATGGCAAAAGGATAAGCTGAATAAATTATTGAAAAATCCAAACAAAAGATACAAAGAATGAGGTAGAAGTTGTTGACTGGTATATTGAAATTGATTTAGAAAAATGTTGTAAATGGAAATTACAATTTAATCTTCTATTACGGTTCATGCTGGAATCCTAAACGATTTATGAAAGACACTGATTGCGGCAGATTGGTTGGAGGATTACTTTCGAAAGAATCTGTATCTAAAGATCCAACTGTTCTTAGAATATACGATGGGATAATGCAATATACGCTCAAGCAATGTGTGAATGGGAATTTTGGCACTTCTGGAAGTTCAAAAATTGAGGCGTTTTGTTTAATAAATAATTCACAAATGCACTGCATATCAATGTTATAAACAATTACCGTTGCTATAGAAAAAATGGAAAATATAAATGCAAATACGAAAATGTCGAGTGCTCAATTAAGACTTCGATCAATTAATGACTTGTTACAAGAAAGGTTTATTATACCATCATATCAAAGAGGTTATAGATGGACAAACGTTCAGGTGGAATCTCTTTTGCAAGATATTTGGGACTTTAACAAAAAAAAGACCGATAAAGATGATTTTTACTGCCTTCAACCTATTGTAGTTACTAAAAAACTTACTGATGACTATTACCAATGGGAACTAATTGATGGACAACAGAGACTTACAACGATTTTTATTCTATTGACATATTTAAACAGCAGGTTTACTCTTCAATTCAGAAAATCTATTTTTACACTAGAATATAAAACTCGAAAAAATAGTGTTCAATACTTGAATAACATAAATGATGAGGAAAAGGATAAGAATATTGATTATCACTTTATTTTTGAAGCACTAGAGACCATAAAAAAATGGTTTCAAGACAAACAAAATATAATCAATGATTTCGAATCAACATTGTTGAATAATGCCCATATAATTTGGTATGAGGTAGAAGATGAATCAGCAGATCCTATTGATATTTTTACACGAATTAATATCGGTAAAATCCCACTAACAAATGCAGAATTGATAAAAGCTTTGTTTCTTCAAAAATCAAATTTCGCAGAACAAGCTATTCTAAAGCAATTGCAAATTGCAACAGAATGGGATCAAATTGAAAAAAAACTTCAAGATAATTCTTTCTGGTACTTCATTTATAATCCTACTAATTCGCCTTTTTACGAAAATAGAATTGAGTATATTTTTGATTTAAAGAAATTGAAAAATAAAGATGATGAAGACTATTATACTTTCAATAAATTTCAAGCTGAATTTGAACAAGACAAACTTAAAAATGGTGAATTAAATATTGATGATCATTGGTTAGAGGTTAAAAGGTACTTTCTCAGTTTAGAAGAATGGTTTAATGATAGAGAATTATTTCATTTAATAGGATTTTTAATTGAGAATAATGAAACAATTGTTTCAATAAAGGATTTGTCTTCCTCATCAACTAAATTAGAATTTAAAGATAAAATAAAACAGCTAATTCAATTAAAGTTTGAAAAGGTTCAATTAGATGATTTAAGATATCAACAAGACCATAGAAAAGTGATTAAAATGGTCCTTTTATTATTTAATATTCAAACAATTCTGTCTACTCAAAAAGCGGAACTTCGCTTCCCTTTCGATAAATACAAAATTGAAAGATGGGATATTGAACATGTGAATTCTCAAACAGAAAAAACAATTAAAAATGAAGACAGAAAATCTTGGGCATTAGATCTGTTGGAATATTTTACTGGACAAAAAGGCTATTCTGATGCTCTTTTAGGCGATTCGAATAAATCAACAAAGGATATACAATTAGAAGCAATTGAAACACTAGATGAAGCTTCAAAAGCATATGCAAATAGGCTTATTCACATTTTAGAACAAATCAAGGTTGAAGATGAGTTCTTCATGAGTATTTACAATGATTTAAAAACAGAATTCAAAGAATCGTATTTGGAATCTAATGACAATATTTCAAATCTTGCACTACTCGACGAATCAACAAATCGAAGTTATGGAAATGCAATGTTTCCGATAAAAAGAAAAAGAATTATTGAAAATGACATGAAAGGCATTTTTGTTCCAATTGGAACAAAAAATCTCTTTTTAAAATATTACAGTAAACAGATGGGAGAAGTAATGTTTTGGAATGAATCCGATGCAAAAGATTATTTACTAGCCTTGAATTCTGTTCTAATAGGTTATTTACCTCCCCAAAATAGTAATTTATGAGTTTAATAACTGATTCAGGAACTGGTAAAAGGCATTCATTTTTTTCTCTAATAAAAGAAGAAGATGTTACGATAGAAATACCTATTATTCAGCGCGATTACGCTCAAGGTAGAAAATCAAAAGGCGAACTGAGAGATTTATTTCTTGAGTCACTCTACAATTATTTGAATGATGCAATTCCATTTAGAGATCTTGATTTTATATATGGCAGCACGGAAATTTCAAGTTCTGGTAAAAAATTCATCCCTTTGGATGGCCAACAACGATTGACAACTTTGTTTTTATTACATTGGTATTTAGCGCAATCATCTAATAATGAAGATAATGTTGCTCTTTTTCAAGAAGTATTGTCTCAAGGAAATGTTTCCAAATTTAACTATACTACCCGAACAAGTTCAACAGATTTCTGCAATGCGCTTGTAAAATATAAGATTGATTTCAAGCGCTTACTACCTCATGACAAAAATGAATTCAATAGACTTTCTAAAACTATTCGAAACGAAAGTTGGTACTTCCTTTCTTGGGATTTTGATCCAACCATACAATCAATGTTAAGAATGTTGGATTCAATTGATTCTAAATTTTTTGGAAATGCTCACTTCTTCAACTTATTAATTGATTCTGAAAATCCTGTTATAACTTTTATCACACTAGAACTGAATGAGTTCAAACTAACGGAAGACCTTTATATAAAGATGAACTCGAGAGGAAAACCACTTACTCCATTCGAAAATTTTAAAGCAAAAGTAGAACAGCACATTGATATTTTGTTCCCAGAAACATCAAAAATTTTTCAACTCGACTTTGATGGTATAAAATTAGATGTATCAACCAAAGAATACTTCTCTTTTTCAATTGATACTTCTTGGTCAAATTTATTTTGGCAATATCGTGATTTAGCAGGCAGAGATAGTACATTCGATGATGAATTACTTAATTTTATTCGAATACTTCTGACAAATCAAATTGCACTCCAACAAAATGTTAATCTTGACGATTTATTGTTTTTAACTAAGTCTGAAACCATACAAGGTGAAGAATCCGTAAGTATCAGTTTTAACAGATTACATTCAATTCATGCTTTAAGTGATAAAGCAATTCTTTATTTAATAAGTTCTTTTGACTGCTTAGTGTATGGAACAAATAAAATAAAAAATCATCTAACCGATCACACATATTTCGATGAAAATAAAATTTTCGAGAAAGTGCTTACTCATAAAATTACATTTCCGGAAAGAATCCAATTTTATGCATATCTCCAGTATTTAATCAAAAACCCTTCAAATATTGAAGGACTTCATCAATGGATGCGTGTTGTACATAATTTAACAGAGAACACCCAATTAAATGCTGTTGATGAATTAGAAAAAGGATTGAAATCTATCGAATTGATTTCTCAATACAGTTCAAAAATCATAGAATTTCTAACTCAAGATGATTGTAAAATTGATTTTTTCCTTGGGAGACAAGTTCAAGAAGAAAAAATAAAAGCACACTTAATATTAAAAAGTTCGGAATGGAAGGAAATAATTGAATTAACTGAAAAACACCATTACCTTTCAGGACAAATTTTATTTGTTTTAGAATTTTCTGGAATACTAGAATTTTATGAATTAAATGGTCATTGCAATTGGAGTAATGAGGAGAATATAAAATTCTTTAGAGAAGTCAATTTATATTCTAGTAAATCAATTCAGGTTTTTTCAATTATTGGAACACCAGCGAATGAGAATTATTCATGGGAAAGAGCAGTTCTCTCAAAAGGAGATTATTTAATACCTTCAACTTATAACCGTTATAATTTCTTGAATACTAGTAAGTATCTTCGAGATTACAGTTGGAAACGTTTAATGCGCTTACCTCAAATTTCAGATTCAATAGAAAACATTCAAATATGGCAAAATAGGAGGTTTAACGTGAAGTCGGTTTTCGATGATCCGTTATATGATGTTTCTAATCTTATAAAATCATTAGAATCAATTTGTTTAACGATTCCCAATGATTGGCGGAGGCCATTTGTATCCAACCCTCTCTTGTTACAATATTGTGATCAAGGTTTTCTCCATAGAAGTGATTCGATAATTCAAATAATGAAACACTCTAAATTGAATCATCGTCATAGGGAACTTTATTCATTTTGCTTTTATTTAAGTCATATGAAAGGAAAAGAAATCTTGTTTCTTCCATTCGTGAACGTTGATCATTTTGAAATCTCCAATATGGATGAAATTTCTTGTGCCTTTATGAACGAATGGTCAATTGAAAATAAAGTTTATGAATTAAATATTGTTAAAACAGGAGTTCAAAACACTTCTTACAAAATTTTATTCTACATAAATAGGGGGGGGGGATTACAGGAAAATTATTTATTTGAAATAAGATCGTTGATAGAAACTAACGGTTTTAATTGGGAAGAAGAAACTTCGATGTATACAATTCTAAAATCCAATGATAGTGAAACTATCACATTTATCCAGGAATTATGTTCCAAGTTCAAGGATATAAATGATTCATTGAATTAGTTCAGGTATAAAAGATAAACAAAGAGATTACTTAAATAATTTTATGAACAGATATAACATAAACGACTGTATCAAACAATTTGAACCATTACGATTATCTGTCAACGCGAAGGAGCAAATCAAAATAGAATAGTACAATTATTTAAACAAAAGTTGGAATAAACTTATTTGGAAAATTGGGAAGACAATCCAGTTAATAGTATTTTTAATTAAGCTTTTGTCAACTCAATACTTTTGCAATTCTATCGGTCATAAAAGAATTAAACAGACTTCCTGTGAGTCATATTGAGTGGGAAAACTAAAATTAAATATAATCTTATATTTTATTGTTTTTAGTCCCTTTAAAGAATCTCATTCCACCATAAATTATTGCGCCCCATGCAACTACATATGAACCAGTGTTGGCTGAATTTAAAAATGTGAATATTGTAACGACCAGTCCGATAGCCAAAGCAATCCCTCCGATCAACATATCATTATCAGCATTTTTAAAATCAATTTCTTCCTGAACCAGAACCAAATCATTTACAATTTTTTTAGCAGTTTTATAATCTATTCCTCCCATTTCTAAAATGTACACAATTTCCGCATCCTTCTTTTTGTGTTCAACCTTATAATTTAGACAAATTGCATTGAGTTGCTCGAGTGAAGCTTCTTGAAAATTTTGAAAATTACTTGAAATATATCGTTGTTTGATCTCATCCAGATTGTTTATTTTTCGCTTTGAGATTTCAATTTCTGCTGCTTCAACAGCTTCAGGAGTATATGTAAATCGATTAACAATAATAATCTTTAGAAGTACTTCGTTACTGTTCTTTGACATGACTTCACTGAAATTATACATAGCTTGTATTTTGGTTTTATTGTAAGTTAATTTTATGATTCAATAATAGAATGATAATGTCGTTCAACGGAATTATTTTGTTTCAAGTATTCATCAATTTCTATCAAACTTCCATCTTCATAATCTTCAAATCCTCTTGAAGAATAAAATGAAAGCTTAGTATGTCTTTTTGTTTGTTTCAAATACTCTTTTGGGTTTAGTTGCTCAAAAACCTGAGAAGTAAATATGCGTTCAAGAAGTTCGAATCGTTCTTTGTGAACACTTAAATCATCCTTTTTAAAAAGATGATAATAAAAAACAAGCGTATCAAGAATCACATTTCTATATCCTCGATAAGCAGAAGGATTAGTCTTACCCTTTCCATCACCTTTGTCTATATTAGGAAAGTAAAACCTGCCTAAATCTATTTGAGTAGACAAAATTGCCATTAGTTCTTCTTTTGATTCACGAGAATCATTTTTAAACAGTTCGATTTTTTTTAAAATATGCAAAGTATCACGATACCAGTTGAGAATTTCTTTTCTATACTCTCTTGCTAATTCATATTTTTTTGTGTTTGTGTAATGACTATACAAAAAAGCAATTACTGAAAATACCATTGACAGTATAATCAGCGCATTCTGAATAATCATGGAATATTTCTCACTCATTGGATTGGTGATTTTTTGATTTAACAAACGTTGACCCTATCAAACCAATCGCGACGATAACATCAACGATATTCCACAATTCTCTTCCTAACGCTATTTTGAAGAATGGCTGAAAGAGTAAAGCCAAAATGACGAATATGATTACTTCTGTTTGTTTGCCTTCTTCATTGGCGGTGTATGCTAGAAATGCAAAAGCAGCCATAGATGCAAAACGCACAAATTGGTAATACCCATAAGGCATATCTGCTAGGCAAAGCAGTAGAAGTATGACAAGAATTACTTTTATTATTGATATCATAATTTTCTTTTAATTCATTGGAATCAAACCTGCATTTCTACTTACCCAATCCAAAATAAATGGTCTTAAAACATACATACTAGAAGCGTATCCAACAGCGAAAATAATTCCAGAAGCCACTAGTGTAGGTGTTAAATTATCTTCTCTAATATCTTCAAATAAGCCGTTTTTTGTTGGGAAGGCTGTTTTGAACAACAAGTTTCCTATTATATTGGATAGCATGAATAAGAGCGTTAGTCCAAATATCTGTATCCCAATTACTGACCACAGATCAAATGCTCCATCACCCAAAAAGTTCATGTGTTCCATGTATGCTTGATTTTGAGGGTCAAGACCGGAAATAATCATGAACACCATTGTAAGAATTTGGCTAAAGAGAAAAACACCATAAGACCTATTCGTTGTTTCAAGATCGTATCCACCTTTCAGTTTCCAATTCCAATATTTTAAAATACCATAGATCAATCCTATAGTGATTATAACTTCAATTGCATTTACTCCTATTGTTTTCATATGTATCTAATTTAATTCTATTTTCCAATAATTTAGCACTCCTGTTTCATTTGGTAACTGTCCGATACCAAATCCTTTACTTGTTGTTTCCCAAAAATAATATCTTCTACCGTTTAGTGCTTTAAACACTCCATTTGCACCTTGAACATTCAGTCCAAGCATTGAGTGAGCATAATAATCACTATTTATTATTGCCACATCATAATTATAATGTTTGAAGATTGTGTACAATAATAATGTTCGTGAATCACAATCACCTTTTAAATCTGATAAAAATTGTGACGGTGTTTTAATTCCAAATGGGGCTTGACCATCACATTTAATTCCAGACAATATCATTTGTCTATATTGATTGTTAGCCATTGCAGAAGGATCGTTACAATCTTCCTCTAAAATAAGCACATACTCAATTGATTGAACCATTGAAACGATTGCATTTGCAAATTGGAGTTTGTCTTGTCTCTTGTTCACACGAATACTGTCTAACATTGAGTATAATCCGCCTAAATAATTTTTATCTTCTTCAAATATTTTAGCATAAACTGACCTGAAATTGCTTAAGTTCTGCGTCTTTAAATTTTGAATATTACTTGAACTTGAAGCAATTTCATCTTTATAAATTGAATATTGACCTTCATAACGGTTGTTTCGTATATCCTTCCATTTCAATTTCACTGTAATTTTATCTCTTTGAATTTTTCTACCATCATCCGTGTCAATTACATTTGATTCGTTTCCTTGATCTTCTGGTATGACCTTTTGATCTTCCCAAGAAGTGTCTGCAGGAACGCTGCCACCTCCCCAATGGGAACTTGAGAAAAACGAGATTAATCCATTCAATAATAACAAAATGAATAAGAAAGTCAATAAGTTCATTATCCACTTGAAAAGTCTTCCAATTCCACGTGAGAATCTTCCTAAGAAATTAATCGCATATCCAAATCCAGCCAAGAATAGGGGAATACCTATCCCAAAAAGGATTGGCATAAATGAACCGTATTTCACCGCCCAATAGCAACATAAAGCTGCCCAAAGAATTGCAAGTATAAATGGAATGAAGCTTAAGCAGCCTTTCTTGACTTCTATATCTTTATATTGTTTCCAAATTGTTGAGCAATCACTATTGAAGTATTCTCGCCAAATCCAACCATCTAATTCTTTTTCATTTTCGGTCCATTCGTCTTGCACACATTCACAAATCCATTCTCCCCAGTAAGTTGAACAATCTGCTTTATAATATTCAAGTCTATAACATTTATTTTTATTCTCCTTATTTCCAGTTGGTTTACCTTCTTCACAAGGAACAGGCTCTTCGCCATCCTTAAACCATTCAGTTGCGCATGTTATTTTATCAAGATTAAATTCACCTGTGGTTATTTCTTTGTACAGACCATCTTCGCGTAATTTTTCATTACCTGTAGCAATACCTTTAATACAAATAGTTGTTTTTTCAGGTCGATTCATTTTGAAAACGACTGGAACATTAACGAAATCACCATGAAGCTCTTGACCTTCATTTTGAACATGATCAGGCACGAGAGCTTTATCTATGTATAAAATATCAGTTTTTAAGGAATAAGTTTCTTTTTTGTAATGGCCAAGTATTTCCCCTTTTATATTTCTTAATTCAAATAAAATGGGCCATTTTTTAAAAATATTTTCAGAGATTTGACGAATGTTTTTTATTTCAACATCATAATATTGTCTGTGCGAGAAATGACTTATTCCAGACTTTTCGGATCGATAACGATTCAAGTCTGCGGCGTACTTTAAGGTCGCTTGTCCCTTGAAGTATATGAATCGCTTGTAGTCAATAATCTCCTGATATTCTTCCATTATTTAAGATCCCAATCGTTTAAATGGATAAATTCTTCAGATGTTTTCAAAAATGTTTTCTTACTGGAAATTATTTCCTTGGTGTTAAAAGGTTCATCTGAGTACTTTGCAATTGGCGGGACATAGGATTTATCAATGTTAACCTTTTTGTATTCTCTATATAGATTGTGAAACAAATCTTCTTTTGTTGCCTTTGCTTTTTGGAAATCTTTTTTGACGAGTTCCTTATCTCTTATTCGTCGTAAAATATAATATTCATGAGCCCTATTTAATCTGTGTCTTAAATATATTGGTGTAACAAATAACAAAATAATTAAGCATGTAATTAGCCAAATCCATGGTTGACTTTTATTCATTTCAGACATATGGTCCATATACCCCTTACTGCCATCATAATCGATGAAACCAGTCGATTCAAAAAAGCTTATTATTACCATTTCCACTGATTTGCTCACAAAAAAGGCAAAAAGTACAACTGTGGAATAGCGAATTATATTAGTTAGTAAAAGTGAACTTGAATCATTTTTAACCGGTAAAGTATTAGGCTCTAAGCTGATTAAATTTATTCGATATATATTGGTAACTAAGAAGCCAAGAACTAAAGTTCCAAGAATTGTGGGTACTATTTTATCAAAAACACCGATGAACATTCCAAAAAAACCCATGTAACTGAGCACATTAATAATTAGATACAAAAAACCTATCAACCAAAAACTATATTGGCTGTCTTTCCCTGATTTTTCTATAATTTCACAATCAGCCCCTGCTATTTTCCATAAATAACGACGCATTACTTTTCAGAAATGTATTTATCTGGATTTTGGTCAATGTCTTTCTTTTTGTTCTCTTTCCAATTCTGAATTATTTTTTCGTTTAATTCTTCTTGTGCTTTAATAATTAGTATTCGTTCCTTGCTTTTAAGTTCTGCTCCGTGATTAACAATTTTGTGTGCCTCCATTCCCTCACCATCTTCATAATAATTATATAGAATCTCAATGCCAGATTCTGCTCTAGCCAACTCTTTTACATTTTCATCCATATAATCGTATGGACCTTTGATCAGCATCATTTTAAAGAAGATAGGAGTTAACTCAATTACCATAAAAAGAAGTGTGATAAATAAAGATGTCCAAGTTCCTGCAACCTGATGAGCAATTCTGATTTTTGCAGCTAATCCACCCATATTTTCAGCTTTTATATTAACAACTTCAAGTTCTTTATCTCTATCCAACTTAACTTTATTAATCCTTGAATCAACATCTTTTAAATCTGTTACCTTTGAATTTTTCACTACAGGTAATTGAGCTTCAAGAGATGCTCTTTCGGAGTTTAAACGATACCATTCAGGCCCTCTGCATAAATTATCTGAACCTGGAGGACATTTTTTTTCTTCAATCGACATTTCAGCTTTTTTAGCTTCAATATCAGATCTAATGTCAGACTCCCTAGATATAATTTCTTTACGCTCTTTTTCCAAATCGATTAAATAATTGTTATCGTATTTGTTTTGTTTTAATTTCCGATTGACTTCAATGTAATGCTCTTTTTCTGTTGTTAATTTTGCTTCAATTTCCTTTTGAAACATTCTTATTTCTATTGGTTTTGAAATCGTTAACGCTATAATTATTCCCATCAAAATTCTAGGTATGGCACCTTTTAATTCTTGCTTTGTGATTGCTTCAGTTCCATCCCCTTTTCCAGTAGAAGTTACAATAAATCGATCTATGTTATATATAATAAGACCCCAAACCAACCCAAAAATACTGGCTATAATCAATGTTGGAAAATGTGTACTTTCATTCATTAAACCTTCACTTCTAGGTTCAAAAATGGTATAAATTGCATATCCACCAGCTAATGCTGCCATAACACCAGTAGCGATTACAATTCCACCCAAGCAGAAATACTTGATTTGATCAGAATAGGTACTTCTTTCTAATAAATATTGGTCTGCACCAGCAGCTCTCCAAAACATGCGCATCAACTTGGATGCTTTAGGACTTTGATAGTAATTGTTATTCATGGATAAGTTGGTTTTTAAGTTGAGATTCAAGATCTGTCAAATCCAAATTGACGTTCACTTTTTGTTTGTAATTAATTATATATGTTTTCTCTTTTATTTCAATACTTTCAGATAAAATGGGAGCAGATGAATGGCTTATATCCAGTGGTGCTTTTATATCAATTATTTCAGGTTGTGAAGTAAGAATTTTTTTATTCGCAATATGTCCAATTCGATCGAACAGAATTGATTTTACTTCTAATTTGGAACTTGAAAGTGCATTTATCTTTTGCTTCTTGGATTTGAATAATCCAACAGCCGTTATTTCAATTTCCTTTGAAATGTCTTCAACAGGCAGTGTTATTGTTAGAGATGCCTTATCATGAAAAATCGGGTAGACGTTGTTATTTATTTTTAGAAAAAGTACATTCATCATTTCTAATTCAATTAAAAGGAATGATTGAAAATTTTTCTTTGTGTTTGTTTTATTTAAAATAGATAAAACCGGATAGTTCTTTTTTTTGAAAAGCAATGAAAATACTCTTTTCGTCATTGGGACAAAGTGGCGAAAGTAAGAAAAGAGTATATTTTTTTTCATCCAAATGTATCGTAATAGTGGTTGATAAATTTAATATTTAATTTCACACTTTAGGGCTTTTATTTTATTCTTTTTCAACGTCACCATTTGGCGTTCTTCTCAATTATTTTTGTTTCTTTATAAAATCACTTTATTACTATTCTTAATGTCAAAACACATCCTCTCAAAATCCACATTCATGTATGGGCACCAATGCCCAAAGCGCCTCTTTCTGCACAAGTTCGCGTCTGAATTGCGTAACCCAATGTCTGAAGCACAGCAAAATGTTTTTGCAACAGGAACAAATGCTGGAATATTAGCGCAAGATCTTTTTCCTGGAGGAGTAAATGCAGAACCCGAAACGCCGTATGAATTTCATATTTCTGTTCAGAAAACGAAGGAGTTTATTGCAGCTGGTGAAACAATAATTTATGAAGCAGCATTTAATTATGAAGGTGTTTTATGTGCGATTGATTTGTTGGTGAAAATGGAAGATGGATGGCATGCCTTTGAAGTCAAAAGCACGAATAGCGCGAAGAGTCCGCATATTCAGGATGCTGCATTGCAATATTACGTAATGACAAATTGTGGATTGGATCTCAAGAATATTTCTATCGTTCATTTCGATAAAGAATATGTGAAACGGGGACCAATTGATGTTCAATCCTTGTTTCAGAAGAGTCCAATTCTTGGTCAAGTCATAGAACTTCAGGAGTTCATTTCAGCAAAGGCAAAAGAATTAAAAGAGCTTGTGATCAATAGAATTGAACCCGATATTGCACCGGGTGATCATTGCCTTAAACCGTATGAATGTGATTTCACCAATCATTGTTGGAAAAATAGGGTTGAACCAGCTCCAAAAGATTATGGTGAGGAGAAAATAGATTTGGAAGAGCTAAAGAAATTCATGGATAGCCTGACGTATCCACTTTATTTCTTCGACTTCGAAACGGTGGCTTATGGTGTCCCCGAATACGATGAATCTCGACCATATCAAGCAGTGCCTTTTCAATTTTCCTTGCATGTAATCGATCAACATGGGGCAGAAATTCGCCATATTGAATACTTGGGAAATGGGGTAGAAGATCCACGTCCGACGTTAATAGCTTCAATGATTGAAAACATGGGAACAGTAGGAACAATCTTGGTTTGGCACCGCCCATTTGAGTTTGATAAAATCGGTCAACTCGCAATCGATTATCCGCAATTCGCAAGTGAGCTACGTGCAATTCAAGGACGTTTAGTTGATTTGATGGTTCCATTTAAAAAAAGTTATTACCGTCACCCAGAAATGATGGGAAGTAGTTCAATTAAGAAAGTTTTACCGGTATTGATTCCTGAATTGAGTTATGATGATTTAAACATTGGAGAAGGAGGTACGGCCAGTTTAACGTATTCCCAATTCCCATCTATGGATGCTGAAACACGTGAACAGAAAATCTTGGACCTATTGGAATATTGCAAGCAAGATACATGGGCAATGGTGAGGATTTGGGAGTGGATTGGTGAGAGAGTTGTATGAATTTTGTTTATAGCAAAGTCGTTAAACCTTAAAATAAATGTTTCGAACCCAGAAATACATTAAGGCTTGGAAAGTAGAAAATCGCTTTTACCATATTAAAATGGCTACAATTCTGTTTAAAAAAAATAATTTATTATTTTAATAGTCCAACTCTTAAACTCACAAAAACCAAATTTTGCAACTTCTCACTAAGGAGTCTTCTCCAATTTCTTTGATTTGTTTCTCTTTGTAAAGTATGCTCTGTAAAGCATTGATATCATTTCCTTCAATCTGCTGAATTATATTAAAGCGTAAATCAGAAAAGAGAAGGTTGTCTTCATCAATTTGATATTTAGCAAACAGTCCTGTTTCGAATTGGGCAAGAATGAACGAGACACAGCCTTCGACTTTTGGAATAGTCAAGTTTTCAATTACTTCAGTTTCATATAAGGGAAATACAGTTTGAACGTTGTCTAAATCTAAGGTGATAATTCTTTCCAGTAATTTACTTTTCTTTTTGAGTTCAATTCTGTTTTTTTTGTTCAAGAGGAAAAGTTTAAATTCTCCTCTTGAAGCAAGTTCACTCCAATGTAAATAGCCAAACTTTTTCAGAAAAGAAAGATCATAAAATGATTGTTCCCATTCTTCATTTTGTTCCGTTTTGAGTTGTTCCATTTCCTGAAACTTGTCAGTAGGAATGTCGCAAATCCAATAACGAATTCCTTCACCGAAAAGGTTTACTATGATGGCCATTTACTATGATTTATTATCTGCTAAGATAAATCAATCCGCGCATTACGTTCTATTTGATTTTTTAATTCTACCATTTCGTAATAGATTTCGCGCGATAGATCAATTTTTGCTTCTGCGATGGCTATTTTTCTAGAAAGGGTTAATTCATCAAATTTCTTGTGCAATTCTAGCTGTTTCGCGCTAATAATTTCTACAAAATCGTTTCTAAAAGCAAAATCCAATGTGTTAAATTCTAATAATACATTTTTTATGCGTTGCAACGTAGTATAATTTTCTGGAATTAATTCAAAAGAATTGAAAAGTAAATGAAGTTCTTCTTCCATTTCGTTCAACTTTTTTAAAGTAACCTTTTCTGTATCGCGAAGATCTGCAGCTTTTTGGTAGGCCTGAATCTTGATCACATGATTTTTCTGTATTCTCAATAGAACGAGTTTCTTTTTTTCATTAAGAATTTTCAGGTGTAACTTCATCAAAGGAACTTCTTGATTTCTCGCTGTATTAAGGGCTAATTTATTTTTAGTCTCTAAACTTATCTCCTTTTGAACAAGTTGCAATTCGAGTGCGTAAAGTTGGTCAGGCAGCACTATAGAAAGAAGTGTATGCAACGGTTTTTTATTTGCTGAACATGTGTAAATTAGCTTTTTTTCATCTTTAAGATATTGTTTGAAAAACGCGTGAATCTTTAGATCGTGTTTCTTGTTTCCATCACTTAATTCAAGTTGGTCAATAAATAAATAGTTGGAAATGGCTATTTGTTGCAATAGAATTTCACTCGTTGAATTGATCTCCTTGCAGAATTTTTTGCCATTGATAAAAACAACTTTTTCTCCTTTTTGCATTAGTTCTGTAGCTATAGCAGAAAGTAAACGAAACCCTAAGGCTTTGCGCGCACATCCGACTTTTAATATAGAAACATCTAGGAAATTTGTGAGAATAAATTTTTCAATCAAACGATTTAACTCATTGGATTCTTCTTTGAATAGTGATGCAATCGTTTCTTGTGATTGCGGTTGAAATTGCTCTGTCGACATCTTAAATTAGAATTAATTTACATGAATAATAGTTGTTCCATTTTTTTCCAATTGAACATTATAGAAATTAAAATAACTTCCAAGTCCTTCCTTTTCAATAATATCTACCACTGTGACATCAGATGGTAAAGGAGGAAATATTAATGAGTACACATGAATTTGCCCAGATTTTTTAAAATATGTTTTTAAAGGTGCTAAAGAGATATTGACTGCCTTCACCATTTTATATATTGTTGATGAACTTGCAGGACGTATAAACGTATTCGGGTCCATTTCAATCCAACCACCATTTATATATTTGTCTGGCGCCTGATAGATAAAGTCAATTCGAGTGAAGTCTGTATTTAGCTCAATCTTGTAAATGTCTAATAGGGTGTCCCTTTCAACCTTTATTCCAATTGATGGATTAAAAATAACTTTACTTGGCGCCTCGACCTTAATGTCTTCAATTTCAATAATTTCTACTGTTTCAATTTTCATGATTACGATTTTTTTTAAATTATTTTACAAATTAAATATACTTAAACGGAATAGTTGTACGGAATGAAAATAATGTGTATTTTTACAAAAAAAAGATCATATGCCAATCAACAGAAATGCTTACATGCGCTATAAAGCAATTGACTTGCGCTTAAGAAATCGTTTTCGTCCTTTGCCTGATATGGAAGATTTAATTGATGCCTGTGCAAAAGCAATAGATTATCGCCCTTCCATTGAAACGATTCAAAAGGATATTAAAGCAATGCGGCAAGATCCGCCAAAAGGGTTCGCTGCACCAATTAAATTTTGCCGCAGGAAACTTGTCTATGAATATACTGATCCAGATTATTCAATCGATAACGTTGGTTTGAATGATTCAGATATTGATGGAATTAAAAAAGCGCTTGAAGTTATCAATAGTATTGGAACATCAAGAGTGAGTCAGCAATTTGCTCATTCGATGGGAAAGGTGCTCTCTGCATATAATGAAGAATTTACAAATCCTGAAAAGAACAGAAGAATAATCCAAACAGATCAGATTCCATTGTATCGGGGAATGGAGCATTTTGACGTGCTATTCAAAGCGTGTAGTGAAGAGATTCCCGTTTCTGTGATTCATTATTCCTATGATAAAATGAGTTTTAATGCAACCGTCATTCATCCGAGAATATTAAAAGAATTTGAGAATCGGTGGTATGTGGTTGGATTTTCAGAAGATCATGACTGCATTAGAACATTTGGTCTGGACCGATTATATGATCCAGTTTTATTGAAGCAAAAATTCATCAAGATAAATCAGGAAGAAGAGGAATTGTACCTTAAAGACGTTTATGGTGTTTATCCATTTAGTGATGAAAAAAAGCAAACGATTCTCATTAGAGCAAGTTCTTTAGTAATCAATTATTTTATGGCATATCCAATCCATTCCAGTCAAAAAGTAAAAAATAGGGGAGAGTATGGGCAAGGAGAGATTACTTTCGATCTAATTCCTTCGCATGAATTGATTAGACTCTTTCGTTCATATGGAAATGAAATCGAAGTAATACAACCAGAGTGGATCAACACAGAAATTTTTCAAGAAAAAAGACAATGGCAAAGAAGAAGACAGCACTAAAAAGATTGATTTGGCAAAAGCCAGAAATGGAAGGTGGAAGACAAAATCCTTCAATCTTGAGAATAACCGTGCGAGAAAATGAAACACAAATCGATTTGGGTTATTCCGCCTATAATATTTATATCAATGGCGGTTGGATTCGGATTCACGCCGACACCTATTTGCACGATAAAAAAACGGGTAATCACTATAAATTAACGAAAGCCGAGGGGATACCAATCGCTCCTGAAAAGCTTGAGTTTCAAACCAAAACAGATTGGCAATATTTTTCGTTATTCTTTGAGCCCTTACCGCAAAAAGATTTAATAATTGATTTTATTGAACCTGACAATTCAGTTGCTTCTGACAATGGTAATAATTTCGATTTTTTTGGAATAAAATTGAAGTTGGCGGATGCGTTGGAAGAATATTAATTTAAAAAAATATCATTACGCATAATAAATACGGAATGATAGTATTTTTTTGCTGTATAATTTAATATTTATACAGCATATGACAGTAATAGATACTTTTACTCTTGATAGAGAAAAACCGAAAATAGAATTCACATTGAATTCTAAAGATAGCTTTTTGTTGATTGAAAATATTCACTTAATCACTCAAAAGAACGAGAATGGTTACTGGAAAAATATCGTTTCGTCAATTGAAATTAACGTTGTACTGAAATACATAGTTTATGTTGACTTGGAAGGACGATTTATTGATGACAGAACTAAAGAGTTTTCAATCCCACTTATGCCAGAGCTTCACCAAATTCAGCCAATAATTAATATAAATCGAAGAATAACCAATGAAACTCTCAGTATAGGATGGAATCCTGACAAGAAGTTTTATACCGCTTTAATAATAGAATTGAATGAAATTATTAAAATTGATGCCGAATACTCACTTCAATTTAAAGTGGAAAAATTTAGCATTAAAAATTAAAAAAATCAATTAATTATTTAAATAAAAAATCATTACGCATATAAAATACGGAATGATAGAATTTCTTTGCAGTATAATTTAAAATTTATACGATGAGGAAAGAATTAAAGCAAACGCTTAACTGGGAAGTAGAGCAGCAAGAGTTGCAAATAGGCAATGGAACTATTAAAGGGAAATATGCTATACGTAGAACTGATACAGGTGAAATCTTGAATATTTGTTCTGACCGGTACCGCCCATTTTACAACAGTGATTTAATCAGATTGGTGGATAAAATCGAAAAGATTTCCTCTTTTAAATTGCAAGGTTTCGAAGAATTTAGAAAGGGTAGGAGACTGCTTGCTTTTTTAAAGAATGACGAACCTGGAATCTTGGGTGGAGAAAAAGTCGAAGATTTTCTAATCATTGGAAATTCGCACAATTCTTCCAGTAAAGTATTTGCTGGAATGTCCAATTATATGTTTCGCTGTGAAAATCAATTTTCAGGAGATCTCTATTCTTTAAGAGTAAAACATGTTGCTGGTTTGGACGTTGAAACGATTAATCCTCAAGTTATCTTAAATAAGTATCATGAAAACAGAACTCGTTTAGATCAGCAAGTTCACGAAATGATGAACACCAGATTGAATTGGGAAGAAGTTGTGCAATATGTTGAGCGACTCTTAGAAGAAGCAGAACCAATAAATACACGAACAGAGTTCATTTCTAGACCTTCAAAACGTAAACGGGAAATTCTTGATTCTGTGCACCGAGAAATGGATGATTTAGGTCACACCGTTTGGGGTTTTTATAACGGCATTACCTTTTATTCTTCAAATATCTTAAAAGGAAGAAGTGGTTTTGGAATCACGAATGGTCTTGGAGAACGTTTTAATCGTATCGCATGGGAGTATAGTCAACGCGCAGTTAATCGAACTCGGGTTCATAGATAATACGTTGAAAATGAAAAGAGATATTACAGATAAAGGCTTTCGTGCTTTCCTTGAAACGTTGACGTGGCATGAACTATATTGGACATCCAGATACGATATTCATCCAGAAATGATGATTGAAGTTCTGTTGGAGCAAGAATGGGATTATTATGATTACCTGATAAACCTAACTGATAAAGACGAAGAACCTGATGACTATATCGTTCTTTATCCAGAAATTCGTTCCGCACTGGAAGAACTAGACGAAGAGTCATTGCTTCATTTCTATATGAATTGGGTGAGTGACGAACGAGTGATTGATGAGTTGATGTTTTTGGACGAGGATGCTAGGATTAATTTATTGGAAAATTTTGATCCTCCAAAATACATTCATTTAACAGGCTATAATGAGAATTGATTAAATTGTATCTTACAGTGTTATTAAAAATTCTAAAATAAATATATGGATAAGTCTATTTATGAGATATATAAAGCAATTGAATTAATAAAAATTGAAATTTCATTAGAAAATTTTTCAATTGTAAAGAATCAATTAGATGATTTGGACTTCGTTGTTTTGAAAAAAAAACATATTAATAAAAATCTATTGGATGATTGTTATAAAGAAGTTTACACTAAAAATTACCAAGGTTTGAAAACATGTTTAACTGCAATTCACCACGAATTGAGTCTTAAATTATTTAAATTTCGGTGTGATAAAAAATGGCGCGAATTAGTGCCGTCAAATGATGCTAAAATTCGTTTTTGCACTGATTGCTCCAAATATGTTTACCTTGTTAAAGATGAATTAGAATTAGAACTCCGATCTAGAGCTGGACAATGCACAGCTGTTCAGTTTAATTTTTTAGATAAACACCCTGAAAAAGGAACATCATGCATTATCACGCAGCGAGGGAATGATGAAAATGTAGAATTTATGGGCTATATAGATACAGATGAGGATGAAAATTGAAATCCAATTAAGAAAGGTAATTTTGTTACTGGAGCAAAATAAATTTTTAGAGTCTAAATCTTTATTAGAAACAATTAATCCGGAATTTTTCGAAGAAGAATTTTTTAAAGAACTCAACAATCATATGACAAATAGAAATTATGGTATGGCCCAACGCTGTATAGATCAATTCTTTTATGAGCAACAATTGCATGATTTTAAGCAATTGAAAACTGAAAATAAAAAAGAAGACTTACCAAGTTTTAATCGTTTTTTATAGGGAAGGTTAAAATTAGTAAAGGAGTTCTTTCTTCAATAAAAGTCATTGGGCCATTGATAACAATAATTTAGTTTTCTCAATCTTCTTCTTGAGTTTCAATTAACGTGTTGTTTTTTGAGATTTCGTCAAATTTTGCAGTCATTGTAGGGTTTCCTCGCGTTAATTTTTTGATCGTTAAATCCTCTGCTTTGTTATTCGCCAAACGTAGGTTGTTTTCTGAAGACAATAAAGCGTCTTTCGTTTTTTGAAGGTGATCAATGGTCTTATCTATTTCTTCAATAGCAGTTTTGAATTTGCGGCTTGCCAGGTCATAATTTTTCGCAAAACCCTCTTTAAAACTCGTTATTTCATCTTCAAAATTGGTAATATCAATGCTTTGACTTTTTATCAATGTTAATTCTGCTTTATATTTCATAGAACTCATTGCAGCATTGCGAAGCAACGTGATAATAGGAATGAAAAATTGTGGTCGAACAACATACATTTTTGGATATTTATGAGAAACGTCGACTATTCCGCCATTATAAAGATCATTTTCAGCTTCAAGGAGAGATACAAGAACAGCATATTCACATTTCTTTTCTATACGATCTTTGTCTAATTCTTTAAAAAAGTCTTCATTTCTTTTTTTTGTAGCAGTTTCGTCACTTTCATTCTTCATTTCGAACATAATTGAAATGATTTCATTACCAGTATCATCTGTTTCTCTGTAGATATAATCGCCCTTACTTCCAGACTTTGAATTGTTGTCTTTTTCAAAATAGGCTTTTTGAAAAGCAGTTGCGCGAAGTTTATTGAATTCGTTTTCGCAATGTTGCTCGAGTGTTTCGCCAATCATTTTGGTAGAAAGTTTCAATTTCATGTCCTTACGCAGCGCAATTTCATCATCTTTCATCTTGATGATATCATCTTTTGTCTTGAGTTCTGCAGAAAATTTCTCGTTTAATGATTTTTCAAGCAATTGTTTTTCTGTTTCCTTATTTTTTAAATCGTTGGCAAGAAAATCACGTTCTTTTTCTACTTTGTTCACAGCTTCCGTAACAGAGAGTGTTTTGTCAATTTGTGCTTTATCAATCTTTGATTTTAATTCAGCAATATCAGTTTCCTTCTTGGATAGCTTTTCAGCGAGTTCTAATTCATTTTTGGCTTTCAGATTGGCTAGTTCTGTATCTTTTTTTGCAAGATCTAACTGAAATGTGTTTTTAAGATGCGCTTCGGCAAGTTTAACAGCATTTTCTTTTTCTTTTTCTGCAAGATTTAAGCGATTTAGCAATTCTTCTTCAAATTGATGATCTCGAACTTGTTTAAGAATATCAGCAAAACCAGCTTCATCGACTTTAAAAACCGTTTTACATTTTGGACAAATAATATCGTTCATTTGATTTGTGTTTTATAAAATTGAAGTAAAGTAATAATTTTTTATAGCATTTTCTGTTATTGTCACTATTTATTATAGAATTAAAATGAATATCAATTAATTATATTGAATTTATCAAAATGGCATTACATCATCTGGTTTTTCAGTTAAATCCAATGGTTCAATATCTTTCAAATTATTAGATTGCGCAGATCCTTGGCTTGCAGTATCAACTTTCCATGCTTTTAGATCTGTGTACCATTTTCCTGAAAACTCACGACTTTCAATATCAAAATCAATTGTAAGTGAATTGCCAATGGCAAGTTGCTGTTCATTGATTTTTTCGCCCCAAATGGAAATACATACTTTCTTGGGATATTGTCCATCAGTTTCAACGATGATGTCTTGTTTTTTCCATTCTCCGTTTTTTCCAGTTCCAGTTTGGATAGGGAGTAGTTGAATTAGTTTTGCTGTTAGTTGCATAAGTTTAATTTATTGATTCTTGTTGTTTTTATTTTAATTTATTCTTCTCTTATAAGTACGCAGTGCTCATACAAGTTTTTCGATTTATTAAAACGTATTTCCATCATATTATCATTTTCAAAATTGGCCGAAAGTATCATTGGATTTTCGCGATGCTGGTTTGCTGTCCGAACATATAACGATTTTGTTTTAAGTGTTTCAATATCCGTTGTTGTCACTACATAAAATCCATTGGGAGGTAATTGAATGAAATAATGAAGTGAGTCAATTTTCAGCCATTGAGCTTTAGCATCTTCAACAAAATTCACAAATTCTTCTTCGCCATTAACTTCTTTAGTTATTATTTGTAATATCTCAACATTTATTGATTTTGCATTCTCAAAGGATAATTGAATAGGAAACATGTTTTGACCATATGCTTGTATACAAGATAAAACCATAAGTATCACCAATTTCATAAGTGTAGATTTTGAAGTGAGTAAAAATTTAAATTGACCTGGATTAAATAGTATACTAAAACAATGCCTTATTAAAGTTTAAGTTATTTTAATGTATCACTGTTTTAACTGTAATTGAGAAAAACAAAGAAGTAACAGTTTAATTAATTCCTTTCAGATTATCTATTATTTAAATTCTTTGTGAAATATTAATATCAAATTTTGACATCAAAATCAAATACTAATATTTAAATCAAGTTTGAAATAATGGTTTTATTGATCTGCAGCGCTTGGTCTAAATATTGAAAAGAGGAGTTCAATAGTTACAAATACAACTTTTCTTAAGATGGAAAAAGATTTTCTGCCTCACTTAAAAAGGATCATTGAGAATCCGCATAACGAACAAGGCGTTTTGATGGAACAAGTTCGAAAAATACTTCTGGAATATGATATTATCGAACGAAATGATTACACTTCTAAGAAAGTTTCAGACGTTTTTAAGGATTATTCAACAAAACACCGAGCGGATAAGTCAAGTCAGTTTATCCAAACTGGATTATCACAGTATGATGACAAAGTTGGTGGATTAATTCCTGGTGAATTTGTAGTAATAGGAGCAAGGCCAGCAATGGGTAAAACGCATTTAATTGTAAATATGGCTGTGAATATCTCAAAGGCTCATCCAGTGCTTTATTATTCGTTGGAAATTTCAGAAATGATGTTGACGTCTCGAATTGCTGCAGCGATTACAAAAATACCGACCAACATCATTCTTAGCTCTGAATTGAATGAAAAGCAAGAGGCGTCGATGTTAAAATTAAGCGATGAAATAGAAAAGCTGAAATTATATATCTATGAGAGGAATTCAAATAGCATGTCAGGGTTTAAAGCAATGTGCAGAGAACATGTCAAAGATTTCGGAATTAAAGTGGTATTTGTAGATTATCTCCAATTGTTAAACTCGAGTAGGTATAGGAATAACAGAGAATTAGAAATTGGGTATATCAGTCGGGAATTGAAGAATATAGCACGTGAATTAAATATTTGTGTGGTTGCAACAAGTCAATTAAGTCGATCGGTTGAACAACGAGGAGGAGATAAACGTCCTATACTTTCAGATTTGAGAGAAAGCGGTTCGATAGAACAAGATGCAGATAAAGTATTTTTCCTATATCGACCAGAATATTATGGGCTCTTAGAAGATGAAGAAGGGAATAGCAACCAATATTTATCAGAGTTAATACTGGCTAAAAACAGAAACGGTGCTTTGACAACTATTCGTTTAAAACATGATCCTTATTTTACCTCTTTTGTTCCGTTAGATGAACAACCGAATTCCTTTTCAATCCCAAAAAATAGAATGGATCAAATTGAACCTGATAAAAATAGTGAACCTGAAAGTGAATGTGAGTACCCTTTTTAACAAAACTATAAAGCCGTTGCCTAAAATTTATGAGTCGAATTGATAACGACCTGAGGTTGTGTACCTGCAACCCATTTTTGAGTGGAAGGTGGAAAGAGCTGCGCTATGCATGCGCGCTCCACTGCGTTCCGCGCGCATGCCTATCGTTTTAAAGATAAATGGCAACGGCTTTTTTAAAATTAAATGGACGTATATGGAGATAACGAAGCTCATAAAAAATCATAGTGAAAGAAGCAGATTGATGCTTCATCGGGACAATTTTTTTCAGTACGAATACAATTACAATTGGCAATTTCTAAAAGGGTATGAGCGATATGCTATAAATCTATTGTGCTTGAAACGCCCGGCAGATCTTTGTGCCTATTTGAAAATGGATTTTCAAACGCTTCAAAATATAATTAATCAACCTGAGTATCATCACTATTTAATTCCTAAAAAGAGTGGAGGTAATCGCCAAATAGATGCGCCAAATCAGACGTTGAAAAAAATACAGAAGCAGCTGAATAGAAGTCTCCAAGGGATTTATTTATGTTATAAGCCAATTTCCGTTCACGGTTTTGTTATCCACCCAAGAAGTGAAAAGAAAGCTGCAAATATTGTTGAAAATGCATTGCCTCACGTTGGGAAAAAGTATGTGTTGAATCTTGATTTAGAAAATTTCTTCCCATCAATAAAAGCGAAAAGAATTCAAGATTTATTTAATGATAAGATTTTCCCATTCAATGAAAATATGGTTAATGTATTTACACTGCTCACCACGATAAATGGACATTTGCCACAAGGTGCTCCAACTTCGCCTGTATTATCGAATATGGTTTGCTTTAAGTTGGATAATCAATTGGAACTTTGGTGTAAACAAAATGATATAACCTATACGAGATATGCCGATGATTTAACCTTTTCGAGTGATAATCCAATTGACACAAAATTAATAGTGGATATCCGATCAATCATTGTTCAAAATAATTTTTGTGTTAATGAAAAGAAACTCAGAATAAGAACAAAAAATAGAAAGCAAACTGTTACAGGGTTAGTTGTGAACGAGAAGGTAAATGTTGATCGTAAGTTGATGAAAAAAGTTCGAGCAATGTTACATGATTTGAAAATGAATGGAATTAATTCCGCAACTCAGAAGCATTTTGATTTAAATAGATTAGCCTCCATGGATGAATGTCAATCGTTTGTAGATAAGCTGAACGGAAATATTGGTTTTATTGGACAGGTTAGGGGATTAGAAGATAAGATCTTTTTGAAATTCAGAGAACAATTATCAGGTATTAATCAAAACGATAATCATGCAAATTAATCTATTTCAAGATAAAAATGTTGTTAGTTCATTTAACTACCCGAGAAGAGAATTTATTAAAATTATTCAAAACTTAAAACGTCCTGCTTATATCAAATCGAAAGAATTTCATTTTGTGAAATGTGAAATGATCATAGCTGATGGAAAAATAACGATGCGTTTATCAGGTAGTGAAGTCTATCTCTTTTGTGATACGATTGGAATGTGTAAATCAACTTTTTATTTAAGGGATTTTTATGAAGCTATGAAAGCTGATAGAAATGAAATAATTACCATTGCGATAAGTGTGAAGACAATTAATGTAAATGCCGTTACATTGACTTCAACGACAGTTTTGTTAAATGAATCATCAAAAGTAAAAGAACTTGAAGCTCCCTTGAAATCACTCAATATAGCAACAAGAATTATTGAAGAGCATTCATTTAAGAATGGACAATTATATATTTCATTATATGATAATAGAACTTTTTATGGAATAGATATTCTTAGTGATGTAATCAAAGCTCAAGCAATTTTTAGAAAATATAATATTTACCCAAAGGAAATTGAGGAACTCATTTTAAAACATATTAGAGTATACAAATAAATCACCTTTTATGAGATATTACTTTAATCCTTGATGTTATATTTTTCCATTTTACTATTCAATGTATTGATTGCCCATCCTATTGCAAGAGCTGTTTGACGTTTGTTCCCATTGAAATGCTTTAAAACCTTTTCAATATGTTCTTTTTCTACAAAATCCCAGTTCATTGGCTTATTGACAGCTTCTTGCGATAAACGTTTTGGTAAAACATCAGCTGAAACCGTTTCATCGTTGAAAACATAAAGTCGTGAGATAATATTTTCAAGTTCTCTGATGTTTCCCGGATAAGTATAATTCTGTAAAATTTCGAGAGCCTCCTTATCTAAGATCAGTTTTTTATTTTTTTTAAGTTGCTTTTTCTTTTGAGTTAAAAAGAAGTCAATCATCGTTTTAAGGTCTGTTTTTCCTCTTTGCATCAAAGTTGGAACGTCCAATTCTACAACAGATAAACGATAATAAAGGTCCCAACGGAAATGCTTTTCTTCGCAGAGTTTTACGAGATTTTGATTGGTTGCAGCAATAACTCTCACATCAATTTTTTTAGCTTTTCCACCAAGTGGCATTATTTCTTTTTCTTGGAGCACTCTTAACAAAGTTTGCTGCATGTAAGGGGAGATGTCGCCAATTTCATCCAAAAAAATAGTCCCTTCATCGGCCATTTCAAATAAGCCAATAGTGTCTTTGTCTGCTCCAGTAAAAGCTCCCTTTTTGTAACCAAATAATCGTGATTCTAACAATTGATCATTAAACGCAGAACAATTTACAGTTATATAAGGCTTGTCTTTTCTAATGGAGTTTTTGTGAATGTATTTTGCTAAATTTTCTTTCCCAGTACCACTATCTCCAAGAACAAGCACTGTGACTTCATCTGTTTGAGCTACTTTTTCTGCATTAAAATAAACGTTTTCAATTGCCGGAGTAATTTTATAATCTTCATTTGGTCCCGAACGTTTAATCTCTTCCTGATGATACAATGCTGTAACTGGCAACGATGATTTCGCAAAGTCAATTTTTATAATTTCCGGTTTGTCTTTTGAAG
>Ga0209190_1000147_pt1 | contig 49516 bp, 44 predicted proteins | sample M_140205_XF_Meta_FD_187315 | JGI IMG/M metagenome (GOLD analysis project Ga0209190, IMG submission 187315) | Freshwater microbial communities from Lake Montjoie, Canada to study carbon cycling - M_140205_XF_MetaG (SPAdes) (version 2) | ecosystem: Environmental > Aquatic > Freshwater > Lake... | reverse complement strand
TTTACTTGTATCATGGCATTAAAGTAAAAATTGCTCATACTAGTATAAATATGGGCATGCCCAGCGTTTGCTGGACCAAGTTGAATCCAGCCGTACGGGGTAGTGTTACGCATACCCCAATCACCCGAATGAATATAATAACCACTAGATCCAAAGTCAATACTTGAAAGTCTACTTGTACTATTTGGGTCTACATAATAACCAGTGTTATTAGAATCATAATAAATTGGTGCTCTAAACGATGCACCAGCATAACCAATAGTATCGGTTGTCCAATCGCCATTGTTACTACTATATGCACTCCAGCCATTACTTGAATTTAAGAAACCAATACGGTTAGAGTTACAATGAATGCGACGTGTAGTTTCATCGGTATCCGTCATGTAAATGTTAGAAGACGTAGAATTTCCTACAGTAAGGTCTGTACCATATACCTGTACATTTTTACTGCTATCTACTCTTAGTCCCCAATTACCATCATTAGTTAAGAATCCAATTTGGTTTGAAGAGTCTGCATAAACGTGACCTCGAAGAGTGGTCACGTGACCACTAGTATAAAGTCTGATACCACTAGTAGAATTGGTGCTAGACATATCCCACCAACCATTTGTGTTTGAACTTAAATGTTGTGTTGTTACTTGGTTATATAAGCCTTGATTGGAATTATTATTACGAAACCAACCGTTAGTATATAAATCACCAAAAGTAGATTGGCTAGTTGTAGCAGAATTGCCAGAAATATTAGCTGAAATAGTATTAGCAACAGTTAGTCCTACAAGATTAGATGTGCTGTTAGGATCTACATAATAACCAGTATTATCTAAATCATAGAAGATAGGAGCACGAGCGCTGTTAGCCATTTGTGTATAGCTAGCATTTAGATAGAAAACGTTTGGTGCAACAATACCACTATTAGGTGTACCAGTATTATCAAGCCACATATAAGTTTCATTCGCGCTATATGAACCATATGCAGACGCCTTTAAGCGAATTCTTGCGTGATTAGTTCCATCAAGTGTTAGAGTTTTATTCCAACCACCAGGATTTGCAAATGATGTACTTCCTATCCATACGTGACCTGCAAAGTTTGCAGACTGACTTGCGGCGGGATCAACCCAATAATTAGTATCATTTGAATCATAGAAGATTGGAGCACGGAAATCAGCATCAGCTTGACCTATACCGCCACTACTAAATCTAAATCTATCGGCGATACCGTTAAAGTGAAATATAACAGCATCACCGTTCCAACTATCATGCGCTAGCCAAGGATAATTACTGGTACCGCTACTGCTATTTCTAAATGCCATTAAATAACGACTATTATGGTATAGGCTAGCAGCATACGTATTACTGGCGCCGATTAGACTTCCCTGGTTTCCAATAGCAATAGTGTTAATACGACTGTAGCTGTTAGGGTCAACGTAGTAACCAGTATCATCAGAATCATAGAAGATTGGTGCACGCCAAGAAGCTGATGCAAGCCCTACGCCATCATAAGATTGAAACGAGAATTGTGTGCTACCTGCAAAATTTTGTATATAAACTCCACCACTAGCAGTGTTGGCTGCAGTGTTCGGTTTAATGTATAAATTATCTGTAGTCCAAATATAACCGCTTGCTACTCCAGCAGAACCTAATAAGAGTCCTGCTCCTGTGTATGAATTGGCACCAGTCATATGAAGTTTTGATAAAGGACTAGTGGTACCCATACCAATAAAACTATTAGAGTCTAAGTGCAATACCGAAGTACTTGTTTCACTAGAATAAAAGTTTTGATAATTATAAAACCTCATTTGCTGGCCATTTGACTTGCCATTAAATGTATCGCTGTTTTTCTTTAATACGTGGTTTAGGTCGCCATGACTAGACAAGTAAAGGATTGGAGCATGCACCGATCCATTTAAGCTAACTGCTGAGCTTGTACTTGCACCTCGCCCAGTTACTGTCGCTAGCGTATCAACTTCTGTATAACCTGTAATATACCCAGCACCGTTAGTTAACTGATTGTTGTTTGTTACATTGGTTGCACCAGATGCAATGCCGTCTAACTTGGTCGCATATGTTCCCGTCATGTAGCCATTTACACCAGACGACGCAGCAGCCATACTAATTGCAGGAGTAGTACCACCAGATGAAACTACAGGAGCTGTACCACTTACTGATGTAACGCCAGCATTATCACCAGTATTTGTACCAGATGATGTTCCACTATGACTACCAGAGAAATTAGATGCACCAATTGTGCCAGTCTGTGTAGTATTTCCACTACCATCAACTTGCCATTGAATCTGTCCGCCTCTAGCACCAATAGTAAGATAACGAATTTCACCGCTTGCTGAATCAGTTAATCTACCTCTTTCAATAAAGACACCGTTAGCAGTATTGGCTGTCGTATTATTTTGATTAGCATATATTACTGTTTGTGTGTACGTTCCTGTATTACTATTACTTTGAAGCGCAAATGGCGTAGTAGTAGTGGAAGTTAGCGTGGAACTTGTCGTAGCACCACGTCCAGTAACAGTTGCTAACGTATCAGTCTCAGTGTAACCAGTAATATAACCAGCACCATTTGTTAACTGATTAGTGTTAGTTACATTAGTTGCACCTGTTGCAATGCCATCTAACTTAGAAGCGTATGTGCTGGTCATATAGCCATTGACGGAAGCTGTTGCAGCCGCCATGCTGATTGTAGTTGCGCCACTTACTGTACTTGCACTAACTGGTGCTGTGCCAGAGATACTTAAAATACCTGTGTTAGTAACTGCTGTACCACTTACGCTAATACCAGTGCCGGCCGTAACAACTGTGATTGCTGCGCTACCGTCAAAGTTAACACCTTGAATAGCGCGTGTTGTTTGTAATGTAGTTGCAGTAGAAGCATTTCCACTCAATGCGCCATAAACAGTACTAACATTTAAATTTTTATTTAGATTCCAACGATCATCTGCACTAGTATATGTAAATGTTGCTGGAGTCGCAGGACCTGTAACAGTAATACCCGCGCCATTTGCAGCAGCTGCGGTTGCCGCATTTCGTGCTAATTCTAAATTAAGATCAGCGATTGCAATTGTCGTTGAATTGATTGTGGTTGTTGTACCGCTTACTGTTAAATTGCCAGTGATTGTTGCGTTACCAGCAACCGAGATATTAGTACTTGTAATATCATCAGAAGTGAGAGTTCCACTTACTGTGACATTATTAAACGTGACGTTATCAGTAGTTCCAACTGCTTGACCAATAGAAACGGTTGCAGTAGAACCTTCACTTTGTGTATGAGAAACAGATACGCCAGTTCCTGCAGATACGTTAAGCATATAATTGCCAGTCGTATCAGTGCCAAGAGCAACTGAATCTGCTTGAATAGTTGTAGCAATAGCTGCATTGCCAGAACCATCAAATGAAACGCTTCCTACTACATCTCCACTTAAAGAGATAGTACGAGCTGTTAGAAGTTTACTAGCAGTAGGTGCATTGATGAGAAGTTCGCCGGTGGAATCGACTACATCAACTGCAGATGTTCCTACGGCAAGCCCATTTCGAGCTATGAATTTAGTACTTGACATAGGTTCACTATCCCCTGATGTTTTTTGTTATGAGATTATAATAGATATTTATACTTTACCGATTATAGACGTTATTTTAAAGACTGTACTATTTGCAGATGAAGGAGTGCAAAGTAATCTTAAATTTCCTCCTGAATAGTCTACATTAAATGTAGCACATACTCCACCGATATTCAATGTAGAAAATTCTGTATGAATTGCGCTAGTTCCATTATGAAGTGCTTTTATAGTCGCTGTGTGATATTTGCTGCCGGTTGCATCTGTTGCTTGTATTTGAAATTCTGCAGAACGATATGATGCACCAGCAAGTGAAACTAAAACTTGATCAGCAGTAGTTGCAGTTGTAGTCGCTGTATTTGATTGAATTCTAGAATTGTCTAGAGTTATTGAAGTAGCAAATGTAGGACTATCCGATGTTCCTACACCAACATCAACTGTGTAGGTGCTACCATTAGAAGTATCAATTTGAAGAACGCCGGTTGACGTATTATAAGTTACATTAGATACTCCTGCAACAGCAGTTGTAGTTACGCTAGTAACTAATCCTTTAGCATTAACCGTAATTACTGGAACTGCACTAGCAGAACCAAAAGAGCCTACGTTAGAATTGACTGTCGCTAAAGTACCAGCGCCAGTAACGTTACCCGTGCCATCAAAACTTCCGCTTGTGTAAGCAATGTCACCAGTTATAGCGATAGTTCTTCCTGTTGCTAAAGCAGTTGCAGTACTTGCGTTACCGCTTAACGCGCCATAAACTGTAGTGACGTTTAGATTCTTATTTAGATTCCACCGATCATCAGCACTGGTATAAGTCAATGTAGCAGGAGTAACTGGGCCATTGACTGTTAAACCAGCACCATTAGCTGCTGCCGCTGTGGCTGCGCCGTTAGCTACAGTGATGTTCAAATCAGCTACATTTAATGTAGTTGTATTAATAGAAGTAGTTGTACCACTGACTGTTAAGTTACCATTAACAGTTAAGTCATTAAATGTAACGTTGCTACCAGTACCAACTGCTTGTCCAATGCTAACAGCTGTACCAGAAACACTAACACCAGTGCCAGCCGTAACAACCGTAATTGCTGCGCTACCATCAAAACTTACACCTTGGATGTTACGAGCTGTTGCTAATGCAGTAGCCGTATCAGCATTACCAGTTAATGCACCGGTAAAACCAGTTGATGTAACTGAAGTTAAACCTGCCAATGTAGTTGACGTGGCTCCCAGTGCAATTGATGTTGAACCAATTGTTATTGCGCTATTAGACAATTTAGCGTTAGCAATTGAACCCGCTAACATTGAGTTTGTAACTGCTAATGGCGAAATTGTTAATGCGGTTGAAGTACCTGTTGTACCTGAACCAGTAACATCACCGGTGAATGTTAAAGCGCCAGATATATTAGCAGTCGTTACGCTAGTAACAAGACCTTTGGAGTTTACAGTTACGACTGGAACTGAAGTAGAAGAACCAAATGTACCTACATTAGAATTGACTGTTGCAAGTGTTGCATTAGTAATTGCTGTACCTGTATTACCAGATAATGTTAGATCTCCACCAGTAACCGAAATTGAACCTGATATACTTGCAGTTGTTACACCAGTAACTAATCCCTTAGCATTAACTGTAATTATTGGAATTACAGTTGTAGAACCAAATGTACCTACATTAGAATTGACTGTTGCTAATGTTAGTGCCGCCGATACTGCTGCAGATCCATCAACACCGGTTAGAGTAGCAGTAGCATCTCCAGTTAAAGAAAGATTACGAGCAGTTGCCCATTTAGTTGCATTTCCTGCAGTAAGTGTAGATTGAGCAACGTTATCCCAAACTCTAGTAGTACCATTATAAACTAGAACTTCACCATTTGTCTTTTGACTTGGAGATATTAGAGTTCCACTAAATCCCATTAGATCAACTTGATCACCTGCAGAACATGCTTGAGTTAAAACAATTGAAGTTCCATTTGTTGCAGCGTAATCTTCATCACTCATATGCACGCCGTTGACATAAACATCAACGTAAGGAAGTGCGTATGTTACAGAAAAGGTCGTTTGACCAGCAGTTGCTGAATATGATTTTCTATCAATTTGTACATAAGTATCACCGCCGAGACTAGCAACGGTGTTAGTTGATGTTTTATAATAGAGTTTGCCGTCGGTATAGTTTAATGCTAATTCACCATACTCTAGATCGCCGGCGAGAGGGATGCGTCCTGCAACAGAGGACTTCTTTAGAAGTAACGTATTTGACATGTCAAGTTCCTAATAAGGACAAAATTAAAAAAGGAGAGTAAGAACTCTCCTTTTATTTATTAACATTTTAAGGACAAATCAATAAGTTCCGCCGTCAATTTGGAATCCATCGATTACTGATCCTGGAGATGCAAGAGTTCCTGCGCCTGCACCAATGATATCATCACCGATATACATTGTTCCAGCGATACCAACTCCACCTGCTACAACTAATGCACCAGAAGTTGTTGAAGTAGAAGCAGTTGCAGCAGTAAATTTATTAGTTGCTCCACCTACATTTAACTGACCAGAAATACCTACTCCACCTGAAACAGTTAATGCGCCAGTTGTGGTTGTAGTAGAAGCAGTAGAATCTGTTAGACGTAATTTACCAAATGCTGCATTACCATTTGTTCCTGAGATAACTGTTGCAGTATCTGTTGCATCTGGAATAAAGATGAATTCATTTTCGGAATCATCAAAACCAAAGAAGCCAAGCTTAGCAGATGTTCCATTGTGCCATTTGAATTCAACACCACGATCTAGATTATCATCAGCAGCTGGTGTTGTATCTCCACCTAGAACAAAGATTGGATCATCGATTGTAACTTGGGTAGAATTGATTGTTGTAGTTGTTCCATCAACTTGTAAGTCACCTTTGATAACAACTACACCGCCACTATTGTTCATTGGCGCTGGATCTAAGTAAAGTGTATTAGATCCATCAGTTGTATAAATGGTGTTACCATCAAGACGTAGATTATCTACATTAAGAATACCAGTGATATTTACTGTTGCATCGGCTGTGCCATTCTTACCGATTACGTTAACTGTATTTGAATTAACATTACTAGTAGCAGATGTAACTGTTACAGCATCACTACCTCCAGATGTAACAATATCAACAGTAGAAGCATTAACGTCTACATTTGGTACATCGACTGTGATCTGACTTGCGTTAACATCGACTACGCCGGTAGTTGCGTTAGCATTAAGTGAAACAATATCCGTATCAACAGAACCAATTACGATAGAAGCTTGACCGGCACCAGAGTTAGTAGCATCAATAGTTAACGTCTTAGTAGACGAACTATTTGAAGTCATTGATAAGTTGCTAGAATCTGTAGAGTCAATACTTACAGTTGTAGCATCAAGAGTGAAGTCAGATTTAACGTTAACATCAAGATGTGCACCACCAACGCCCGAGTTGAGAGCATCAAGAGTAAGAGTATATGTAGTAGCACTATTTGTGCTTAAACCAACCGAAGCATTTTGTTGTGCTTGTAGATTTAAGGTTGAAGCTTCAATGCTAACAGCCCGAGGAGCTCCATCAGAAGCAACTGTAAACGCACCGGTAACTGTTGTATCACCTGCAACATTTAAGTTACCACCAATACCAACTCCGCCTGTTACGACTAATGCACCAGTTGCAGATGTTGTAGAAGCAGTAGCTGCGGTAAATTTATTAGTTGCGCCGCCTACATTAAGCTGTCCGCCAATACCAACACCGCCAACAACTTGAACGGCACCAGTTGTCGTAGTAGTTGATGCGGTAGTTGCATTGAACGTAGTTGTAATACTAGTGTGAACACTTAACGCACTAGTTGAAAGTGTCATTCTTTCTACACCATCTGTGTAGAAGAACAACGTATTTTCATTAGAACCTGGAGAAAGTTCTGGAATGATGTAGGTGTTACCATCTACGTCACGAACACCGCCAATTGAAATGTAGCTAGTGCCGTTATAACCTTCAAACTGAGATATAGTCGTGTTATAACGAATCAAACCTTGTATAGGAGAAGATGGACGATTGGTTGTCGTACCAACTGGAATTACCAAACCTCTGATGTTATCGATTTGAACAACGGCTTGAGAAGCTGTCGTATCTGCATTTGTTTGAAGAGGACGAAGAATTAAGTTACCATTATCATTGGTAGTCGAAATAACATTGCCATCAAGCTTAACGTTATCGACCTTTGCAGCACCAGTGATGTTAAGTTGCTTATTGGTATCATCCCATAAGAAATTAGAATCATCATCAAGAATACCTGCAGTCCCTGCGAATGTAACTCGTCCTACAGTAAGATCTGAATTAGTTACATTAGAAGCTATAAGATTTTTAATGCGAGTAGAACCAGTACCATTTGGAGTGATATTAAGATCACCATTGGTATCAGTTGTAATAATCGTATTACCATTAAGATCTATATTGTCAACTTTAAGCTGATCGATCTTGCTGCTTGCATCTGTGATTAATGCAGAACTTGGTTGTAGATTACCGCGAGTATGATCTAATAAGTCAGTAAAATACTTACCACCAATTATCGCATGTGTTGAAGCATTCCCAGCAGTTTCAGTGCCAAGACCAATATAAAGTCTATCACCTCCATTTATATCGTTGTTAGTTAAAGCTGAATATGCTAATTCGCCTTGTCCTAATGTCGATGGATTACCAGAAGTGTCAGAACGTTTAATTCTAATAATTGATGCCATTTATTTTTCCTTTAATATTGTCCGCCCTCTAGATTTTGCTGATCTAGAAGTCTAGTAGATCTCCATTTTAGAGAACTACTTTTGTATACTAATACTGACCCGTCTTCAAGAGTGTTAAGATCTACATCGTTAGCAGTGCTAATATTATTCGGTCCAGAAGGACCTTGAATGCCAGCCGAAATAACTTCTGTAGTTCCCTGTGTATTCACAGATACTATTTTTGCAGACTGATTACTTACCGTTATTTTCATGGTATTCTAGTAATTTCTGGATTAATCGAAACAATGCCTTCAACAACTCTATTTTTAGTATTGTTTAATGTATTTAATATTTCAACATCATATAAGTATCTTCCTGGCTTTATAGTACTTGAAGTAGTTCCAGATAACGATAATTTGAATGACCCATTAAGAGCATCGACCATAGTTGAAGTAAATGAATACCCTACAGTTGAGTTATAGCTTTTTCGAAATTGAGAATAGACTGAGATTCCAGTCAAATTCATAGGAGTTCCGTCATCATTTTCTAAAATCATTTGAGTTACGAAATCAGATCCTTGATCGATTTCTAAATTTGCTAATACGGCCATATTGAATTCCTCTTACTTATTTATTAGCAATTTGTTTTTGGAGATCTTCAACTTTAGCATTTAATTCTTTAATAGCTTCAATTAGAACACCAACCATATTTCCATAAGCAACCGATAGCATACCATCTTGATCTTCAGATACAAGTTCTGGAAGTACTGCTTGAACTTCTTGAGCAATAACGCCAAGGCTCTTCTTATTTTCTAAATCAGTTCTTTCATAAGTAACGCCTCTTAATTGTTCTACTTTATTAAGAGCATTATCTATAGTCTTAACATTTCCTTTAACACGAGCATCAGAGTAAGCAGTTACGTCACCTTTTGCCCAAACAGATCCATCATGTTTAATATACAAGAGATCGACCCAAGAAATAGCAGAACCTGCGCCACTGTAAGTAGAAGCTCTTTGGAAAGAATGCGATCTTCCATTGTTATAACCTTGAGTTAAACCAGTTACAAATCTAGTAGCATATGTGTTAGTTTGACCTACAGCATACGACAGTGAGCCATACAGCCCTGATACTAATGTAGCCCCCCAATAATAACTAACATCATCATCGGGAGTTTTTACAAAAGAAGCACCTTCCGCGCTGGTCGCACCACCAATTGTAAGACGTTGCAAATAGTCAACACTAAGACCGCCATTGAAATTACATAATGTCGTTGTTGTAGCATTACCTCTTCCTGTTACAGATGCTAAGGTATCAGATTCTGTATATGATGTTAGGTATGTACTAGTATCAATAGCATAAGTGTCTGCAGCTGTACGTCTAATAAAGCCTGCAGTAGCAGTTCCCATAAACGTTGCGAGAGCTGTTAGTGCTGGACCTACTTTAAACTGTAATTCTCTTGCTGTAGAAGTGTTAGCAGAATATGCACCACTTAGTGCTAGAGTAACAGCAACACTAGTTAATGCTGCAGTTGAGTTTATGGTAAGAGCACCATCTCCAACTGATGGTGAAGATATCTTAATAGTATTAGCATCAGGACTTGATACTGTAGTACCACCATCGCTCTGAAATAATACGTTATCAGTACCTGATCCAGATCCACCAGCTGCTAAACCTAAATTAGCGCCACCTGTGCCAGTACCTGATGCAATTGAATATGTAGTATCAGTGTTAGTGTCTACATAACTAGAATTAATAGTAATAATTTGTCCAGATTGAGTAATAGATACATTAGTACCAGCAGCAAATTCTACCACACCAGATACTGCAGTGCCAGTGCCACCTTTAACAGTAGTGACAGTATTAGTATCGATATCTGTGCCCCACGCTGGTAGACCGCCTGACAACTTAAGAACTTGGCCATCAGTACCTTTAGCTAATCTAGAAATTGCAGTTGTACTAGACGCATAGAAAATATCTCCTGCTGCTAAAGCAGTTAATCCAGTTCCACCTTTTAATGGAGGAATTGCTACGCCATTCCAATTACCAGAATAGTTTTGCGCATACACAAATCTACCTAATCGTATATCTCCAAAACTATCGCGTAAAACAAACGAAGTTTGGCTTCCCTTTAACACATACGTGCCAGAACCACTAGTTGCATCTATACCAGTTTGTGTAAATCTAAATGTAGTTGTACTTGGCACAGCAGTAATAGTAACATCAAGGGCTCCATAGAAAGTACTAAAACTATTTTCTGGCATTAATGAAACTACATCACCTACTATAAAACCATGTACGGTTGATGTTGTAACAGTAACTACGTTGCTGGTTCTATCAATGTTAGTAGCTAACAATGCGTTTGGATATAATGAAGTATATGATAATTGTTGAACTTTATTTGTTGCTAAAACTTCAACGTTATTAATCTTAAATGTTTTACCAGATGCAATATTCCAATTCTCACTGGATGTCCAGTTTGAATTGGTGCTATCCCAAATAATTGATTTATTAGTGGCGCCTAACAATGTAATACCACCACCATCGGCTGTGGCATTCGTAGGACTATCAACGGCACCTAATTCAATGTTCTTATCATCAACGTTTAGAGTAGCAGTATTAATGGTAGTACTAGAACCAGTAATAGTAAGATCACCGGTGATAGTAACGTTACCACTAATCGTACCGCCAGCTGTTTCAAACTTTTTATAATCGAGCGTGGCAAAGTTCAAGTCAATATCATCATTCGACAATTGACTTCCACTTACATCTGCGCTTCTTACGCTACCTACAGCTGGTTTTGAAACTCTGTATTTTAGAAATGCCATTTCTTTTTTCCTTAAATTTCTATACTATATTTATTGACATTAGAATACATCTGAACTGCCATAGCCAGTAGCATTACCTTGATAATTATATTCAACATCTGGAATTGGAGGAGGGGCAAACGGTGGATACATAGCACCAGAAGTATTATTCATCGATCCACTTATAGAAGTATATGTCGGTGTTTCATTTCCAAACACTTTAACCCAGGCAGAATTTCTCTTAACGTAGACATTAGGAATTGTAAGCCATTGACCATTTCGTTTTACTTTAACTTCTTCAATAGGTTTCCATTCATTAATTCCTGTTACTGTTTCAACTGAGTTTACATTATAATTATCTCTTGTAGTCCAAAGGGGAATTCCTGTTGCAGTGCTACCACTATAAATTCTAGCAGCAACTCCGCCAAGGCCTCCAAGATTCGTATTCTGTATAGTTATAGTATGATAACCTGCTGTAAGCTTTACTGTTCTAGAATTAATTGAATTCCAATTACTTACTTGAGACTTAGATAAATCTATCATTGTAAAATTATCTATTTTCATAATACCATAATCATTTAGTGTTAATTGTATATGATAATTTCCGCTTGTGGGAAAATACACATTCCAAGTAAACGTGTCACTTCCAATAGTATTTTTTACTGGAGTATAAAAATCATATGCATATGCCCAATCCCATTCACTGTCATCTGACATAACTCGAGAAGCATATACATATTGTCCGCTGTATGGTTGAGCTTTAGCTATAGAATCTGGTGGAGGCGATGAGCTTGGTCCATATACTTTTACACCATCGATAACTACGCAATACGATTCTGGATAAAAGTAAAAATATCTAAGTTTTCCCAATACGTAATACCCTGATGCTCCAGCTGGTATCGTATTAAAATCAGTACCAGTCCATCCTCTTGTAGTTGGAGCTGGTCCAGCAAATGGATTAGTCCATTGATTACTAGTGTATGCTCTAATATTGCTACTAATTGCAAGTTTATAAGATAGATTTAATAATCCACTAGAATATGATAGCTGATCCAAATCGTTTAATGGAGTATAATACTTAGGTTCTGATAATGGATTAATTTCACTAAGAGTGGTCCAAATCTCAGTAATTTCTGATGTGAATGTTTCAGAAACTGAAGTAACAGAAGTTAAGATTTGTTTTAGATATGTTATTCTTCCGCCAACGCCAGCAGGACCACCATAATTTCTGGCATACGCTGTTACTGTATGCCAACCAATAGTAATACGTTTCGTAACAGTCGTAGTTAATAACCATGAACTAAAGTCACCATCGCTAGTGTATACTATGCGCGTGTCATCTACCAATAACTCTCCATAATTATCTGCAGTTAATTCAAAAGTATAGTCCTGAGTAACTGGAAAATATACTTTCCATGTTAGTTTACACGATATATCGCTGCCTATACTTCCAGTTCCTGGAACATCTCTTAAAGGCCCAGACCATACAGCATAGGTATTCATAAAACTCATAGTTTTTCTCCTAAATACTTTACTATATAATTAACCATTGTAGTATGATGGTGGCATAGCGTTATCTTCAACTTGGATATATTCCCAGTCTTGTAGATATGGAGCTTTTGGATAATATGCTGGAGTATTTACTTTAGTGTATTCCACTCCATTTACGCTTTTCGTATATACGAATGCGTTAGTTTGCAATGAATCGAAGGCTGCATATCCATTTGTATCATTGTCATATACATTAACATCCCAATTGCCTCCATATGAACCAGCTTGTCCTACATTAATATCATATACAGGAGTTACTTCTGGTGAAAGGTATGACATACCATTAGAACCAGCTTGTCCTCCAGTATCACCGCCTGGAGCAGTTCCGCCAGATCCGCCACGATATCCACCACCGCCGCCGCCAGCACCGCCGCCGTCTCCACGATGATATTGACCAGCTGCACCGCGCGTATCATATAATCCATTCGCTGATTGCGAATACGCATAAGCTCTCCTAGGAACTAAATCAATATCAAATGTAGATCTAAAACTAAAACACTGAACTACGTTTCTTTGAAAATAACCATCTGATTCACTAAAAACCTCTCCCATATATTCAGTTGGGACAGCAAGTTTTGGAGAAATATTAACATTGTTTGTTACGCCCTGAACTATCTTTCCATTTATAACAACGATAACCATCGAGCCATTAAAGAGCTCTACAGAGCCTTCATTAGCACCATCATAATATGCTCGACCAAAAACATAATATCCAGACTGCCCAGGAGCAAGTATACCATGCCAAGGATCCTGACTCATTGATCCAACATATGTTTTTTCTACTATAGGATTTGCACTTATATATCCAGGACCGAAACAACCGCCACCGCCACCGCCACCACCGCCAGCAGCAATTGCAACAATATTATTACTGCCATAATTAGGCGTCTGTATTCTTTCTTCTACATCATAAATTGTAATAAAATCGCCACCGCCGGGCCAAGTTTCCCAAAGTGCATATTCAGATGATATGAATTTATTAGCCAAATATTCAATTGGAGGATAAGTTGTACTATGATATACTATAGCGCCATTAATAACTACCCACCATTCGCGCAAATCACGCTGATTATTAATACTATTGTTTCTAGTTAAAGCTTCAGCGCTTCTAACGAAAAATCCATTACTGGTTGCAAGTGGACGTATTAAATAAAATGGAGAAAAATTACCAGTGATGTATGAAGATTTATGAATGACAGATGTATAAGTATATGTCACTTCTCCAAGAGTTGGCGTTAAAGAATTTTTCCATAGCACAGTGGCACCACCGCCACCACCGCCAGAACCACTAGCGCCACTAGGCCCAGAGTTTCCTCCTCTGCCTCCAGAGAAACCGTCTATTGAAGTTCCTCCTACACCTCCAGGTTGAGTATACCAACCTCCAACCCCTTGGAGGCCTCTACTAGCCACAGCACAATAGAGAATATCTCCCTTTTTTAATGATACTTTTCCATTTAAAGTATCACCACTTATACCTGTAGATGGGCCATATCTATCATAGCCTCCAGGTGCACCTCCAGCGCCAACTAATACAAACGACAAAACGCAATCAGCGATCGCGGTCAATTTTTTAATTGTGCCATCAAATGTAAATTCAATCATATTTAGACTTTAAACCAGAAGTCACCTTCTACCGCTGTTGTTGGCTCGGTGGTTTGAATAAATTTGCGAGAGGTTCCCCACATCGGTTGCTGCTCGTCAACATAAACTTTTGACGCTCTTGTAGAAACTGCATTAGAAATTGCATTATTCATACCTGTAGTTGTGGTATAATTAGTGAACGTAGTATCAGTTGCTGTCTTAGTATAATAACTAGTTAGTGCTGTAGTTATTTTACCATCTACTTGAGTAGAAGTAGAATAAGAAACCAGCGCGGCTGCAATCGCAGCATCAGTAGCTACGCCAGTATAATAATCTAATAAAGTTTTACTAATTCTATTAACTACATATTGAGTATTAGCTATTTTCGTAGAACCAACTTCAATAAAAACAGGTGCTACAAGCGCATTATATCCAGGATCACCTTGAACTCTAAATCTTCCATCAGTTGTTACTGGTGTTGGAGTAGTTGGGAAAACATCATTTGCATCTTTTGTTAAAGCAGGAGCTGCAAGAGGTGCTTTTAAATTTAACGCAGTATTAATTTCTGTTCTATGTAACCAAACAAATTTTGTGTTTGCAATTGTTGCGCTATTGCTAGAGATTAATGCATCAGGAGTTTGAGCGCTTCCAGTAAATACTGGATTTTCTAATGGCGCGAATGTAGAAGTTACACTATTTAAGCGATAAAATAAATTTGTAGTATTAGCCCAAACATCTCCATTTTCTGGAGTAGTAGGTTGAACGTTATATGGAGGAATTCTTAAAGAAGCATAATTAGCTGCACCAGGAGCTAATCTTAGTCTACCTGTCATTTGCTCTCCGCCGCCAATACCAACTACTGCAAGGTTAGTACGAGCACCTACTGCATCAGTAGAACCAGTTCCACCATTAGTAATTTGAACTACACCATCGACATCAGTTGCAACGTCGGCGTGATCAGCATTATATGCATCATCGGCGTATCCAGTTAAGTGACCAATAAAATTAATTGCAGTTAAACTACTATCGCCGTCTCTTACTGCGATAGTATTTGGTGCAGATGAAAAAGAAGGTAGCTTATCTTGGAGTTTCCAAGAGTTTAAATTTGCTTGAGCAGCACTTAATGCATTGATTTTATCTCTTACAGAGGTTGAATTAAAATCAATTGTGTTTAGTTTTTGAGTTAATGAAACTCCAAGATATTTAAAGTTGTTATCTAGTTCTTCAATGGTTAATGGATAACCCTTTTCAGCACGAAGAATAATAGAAGATGGAATGCTTGCACCTTGAATCTTTAAGTTAATAGAGAACTTTTCAAATTCTATATTTCCACTTCCTACTGTAGTACTTCCATTAGTACTAATCACCCAACCAGTATCTGCTAGGTTATCGCCTTCTTGAACGAATACAATCGTACCACCATCTACACTAGATGCTGCTGCAAAATCAGAAGCTCTAGTCCAACTTCCATTAGAACCAATTGTGTATATGCCGTTCTGAGATCTATCAGTTTGTGCTTTAACTAAAATTCTATTACCAGATACGACAATGACTCCATCAATCCTACTTGTGCCTAATGTAAGATTGGTAGATAAGTTTACATACTCTAAAGTACCTAAACGTACAGGATTAAACGTTGTTGCCATTGATTATTTTCCTCTAAGAACTTGGCTAAGCATTTGCTTTATTTCTTCTATATCAGACTTTAGAGAAGCAATTTCTTGCGACTGTTGTTCTACTATTTGTTTTTGTTTTTTTTCTGAGAATCTTTTTCTCTGATATGCAGTAAATTCATCATCATTAGTAGAAACTATAGCATGAGAAGACATGTCTCTTACAAAAGATTCATGCCCTTCTACTTTTGCGAATTGTGGAATTACGCGGCGCATGCAATTACTCTAAAATCTTTAATACGTGGTACCTGAGATTTATTTATGGATTTCATAACTAGTTTAACCATCACACTATCAAATGCATCTAATCCTTCAATATCACATGTGATATCAGTGAATTCAGTTAAAGACTTAGTATAGCCAGATTTTGGTTCAACTTTATTATAAGAAGATGCAATAAAGTCTCCGCTTACGCTTAAACCTGTTTTATAATATACTTCAACATTTGCATCTGGTGGAATAACTGCTGCAAACATAATTTTAAGCATCTCGGAAGGACGTGAGAAATTAATTTTCTTAGTCACATATTTACTATGAGTAGAACCTCCAGATGGAGCATAATCTGATTTAAAGTGAGATAACCAGAATATCTGTGCACCTATTGCATTAACAGTATCTTGAATAGTGGTAACTCCATCAAATCCAACTAATGTGATATACAACACCGGAGTGCTTCCATTTAAAACTACTGATATGCTCTTAATAACCATATCGCGAGTGGCATTAGTAATTCCATTATACGTAAATCTTAGAACATGACCAGCTAATAAATTATTAGAGCAATGATTATATAGCGCAGTTTGAGCTAATGAGTCAACTGTTAATGATTTGCTGTCATCAGCATTAGTTACTAGAACAAATGGTTTGCCGCTTCCAATCTCTGCATTATGAGAATTTACAGTACCGCCACCAGTCAATCCACTACCAGAAGCTGATGCAGTAAATGTAATTCCAATTGATGCAGCTGTAGTATTAGACGGTCCTCCTACAGTAGAATAATTGGTACCGGCTGTTGCAATAGTGTAAGTTACACCCTGAATAATAGAAGTTGCAGCAACTCCATTTGCACCAGAAATTCTAAAATAATCTAACTCAGTGTCATTAACTGATAATGTTGGATCATCAATTTTATTACTTACGAGAGTCATTGCTAGTCTTCCTAGATCAATAACTGGAGAAACAGAATTTAAAGATGAAGAAGGATATAAGGTAGCAATAACACTTAATCCAGATGGGAATGTAGTGCTAGTATAATTCATAGAAGAAGGATATACTTTCGTTTCTGGGAAAGTATAATTTTCTTTTGGAATCATTGGAAATTCGCTTGAAACATCGCTATGGTTAATTACTTTAGCGCTATAAGAAATGCTTGTTCCAGGTGGAACGATTTCTGCAATCTCAATCATCGATGTCTGGAATTCATAGTTTTCAGTCGCAGTAATATACGAACCTCCAACTTGTCCACTTGCATTAGATGCAGTTGGGAACTCTACGATATAATAATCTAATTCTACATTTGAAATTGTATATCCAGTATTTCTGAATATTTCAGTTGCTGGAATTCCATTAATACTATCAATGACTTGACGAGAAGTAAATTTAACAACTTCGCCATCGATCATACCATGATTTGAATGATTAACTCTACACTTCTTACTTCCACTAATAAAGTTAAATGGGTTAAAATCTAAAGTTTTAGCAGATAGTTTTGGAGGAATCAATTCAATTGATCTAGACTGAGAAGTATCAAATACTGCTCTACGAATTACAAACTTCATATCCTGCGTTTGATCAGCAGTCCATGTAGAACCATTCTGCGATTTGAATAGTACGCCATTATATGGCTGAGAACTAATTCTCACCTTTGTTGCTACATCAAGAGTATCTGTTTGTGAGATCCAAATTTTGTATATGTTAGAATCAGATAGCGCAACTAATGCGTATTCAACACCATTTTGTAAAAATACTGGAGAAGGGAATGTAAACGTTGTAGCTATTGTGCTATCTGTACTAGTAGCAATAGAAGCTGCTTTCTTCTCAACTCGTGAGAATGGAATAACAGCACTTCCTGGATAGCCATTTACAACTTCACGAATTTCGATTCTCATAGGAATCTTTTCGTCTTTACTTTCAAAGAATAAATCAATTGAAGTAATAAATGCTCCACCTTCTTGTTGAACTAAGAAAGTTTGTGCTAGTGGATCGAACCAACCAGTATCACGCGTTACTCTATCGCTTGTGCTAACGATTGTATTTTGATCAGAAACTTGCGTAGAAGTAACTGAAGCTGTTCTTGTAGAAAGAATTGTACGTTGTTTAATTTCTACTAAACCATTTGCCTCATAAATCATTCCTCCACTCGTAGATTCTTGATCTCCGCGTGTTGCTGGATTTGTAGAAGAACTATCAGAGAAGCGAAGTTCACGCTTACCTGTTCTAAATTTAACTAATGGACTACTTGGAATTCTAAAAATACCAGTGATTAGACCAGTTAGCGAAGACACTAAACTTGTGTAATCTGTTCTTCCACCAGATACAAACTTTGCTCTTGGTTTTAAACCATTTGTTGAAAGATATTCGCCTTCAAAGTATGCATTACTTGCAGTCGAGAATTGACCGTTACCCTTAATGTTTAACACATGAAGATAATAATCAGTTCCATAAACTTCTTGTCCTACTACAATAGCAGTATTGCCAGTAGCAGTACCATTCACGTATTCTTTAATTACTTCACCGTGGTTGAATGCTACTTCAACTTCTTCAGTAGTATGTTTAGGACCAATAACCTTAGCAGATACGCCAGATTCTGTTGCTGCTGTCCATGCTGGAGAAATTACTAAAGTATCATTATCAGTAATAGCAGTTACGGTGTATTTAGTCGGAGTTCCAACGTTTAGAATATCACCAACTTCAACCTGTTGAGTAAATGCAGTTGCAAGTCCTTCAACGCTAGTGCTATTTAATGTTAGAGTGATTGTGCCAGAAATAGCCGTACCGTCACTATAGTATACAGTACGTGTTGGTTCAGAAACTGCTGAGCCTGCATTACGCACTGTATCAAACTTAGCTTCATATCCATCTATTTTAGCAACTTTTAATCTAGTTGCTGGAGTAATATAATCTTCTACAGATGTATTATCGAAATATGAATACATTCTTGTAGATGGTTTAAATCCATACCCCGTAAACAATACTGCTCGTGGACGAATATATGGAACAATCTGTGTATCAACTACACGATCATCAAGAATTTTAGAATCAACTTTATCGACTATAAAGCTTCTTACGCCCGCACGTGCTTGGGTTGTTTCTGTTGCAGATGTTTCAACTGTGACTACACGTGAACCAGCAACACTACTTGCTTGAGCAGACCAAACATCACGATTAGTATTACCAATTAAGTCTAGTTCTTCTGCAGTAAACGTAGAACGACTACGCCAGAAAGTACCACCGTTATTAGAGGCATTAAGAACTTCATTATCAGCTGTCGACCATTGACCAAGATTTGATTTTCTTTCTGCAAGAGACTTAGTAGAAGAGAATACTGTTTGCCAAGCATTCCATACTGTACCTAGAACTCCATCTTTTTCAGCTTTAGTCTTAACAGCAATATATTGGCTTTCATCAGTAAGAATAATATCAGGACGATATTGAGTTGCAAACCAAGTGTCAGACCAAGGATTAATATCCACAATTCCTTTCCAGCTATAAAGAGCATACGGATTTAAGAATTCTGATATAGAAGCTTTACGCTGTGCAATAAGTTCAGTTTCAGTATACGGCAATGTAACTAAGTCACCAGAAACTTTATATGTTCTGCTTGCAGCAGATACGTTTTCAAGTAGCGAAACCTGTTTTTGCGAGAAGAATGGGCGAAGTTCTTTGTTCTTCGTATCAACAGAAGCATTCCAATCTTCAGATCCAGTATTACCAACGCCCTGTCCATCAAAAGAATCAACTAAGAATCCATTTTGATAACGTTCATTACCGTCTGCGTCAACAATTCTCATGTTTTTGGTTTCTAACTCAGTTAAAGTTAGAGACGTGTAATACTCAAGATCTTGAATACGACGCTCAAGAGAACCAATATCACGCATAGTATAGCGTTTATTTTCTACTCTATCAACTAAGATACCATTATTACGGCTTCCTTTAAATGTATACGGTTCTACACTTAGTCTTGCCAATTTCATAGAATTGGCTGGAATAGTTGGTTCAGATGGAAAATCTGATGGAACTCCGCGATTAAGAATAAATTGTCCAGTATTAGTTAAAGAAACATTATCGATTCTAGAATAGTAATGTGTATATTTAAATGATGCAGTAGTTCCATATTTTGGGAAGTACTTTAATGCAAATCCAGCTCCACTGGCCATTGCACGGAAGTCGACAGAATCACGAAGAGATAGATTAGATACTGAATAAATCTGATCATACGTCATACGTGAATCATCAGAATACGTATATGAATTTACGCCAAAGAATCCACCTGGATCTTGAGAACCAGTGGCAAGATATTCATATGAAATTCTAATAGGACCAGTTGGAGCAGATTGACCAGGTGCTAGTGTAATGCTAGCTAAATCCATATGACTACTCTTTTGTGAAGAGTTGAAATTATATCTAGAAGTAATATTAAGACTATAAACTGGATTTGCTGCAGTCTGAGTAGTAAATCCACGTGCATCCATCAATATAGATGTAATGCGAGTAACATATGGATGTCCTAATGTTATAGTAGTTGCAGTAGCTGCAGCTTGAGCTGTAAGTTGAAGCGGTGACGCTAAATCAGTTACTGTAAAATTAACTTCTGCATTAACTGCGTCTGATCTTTTCATTGCAGCAAATACTGTATAAGATTGAGTGTTAGTCAATCCAGTGATAGTAAGTTTATTATTAGTTGCAGTTAAATTGCTTCCTGCTACTAATGCCACAGCAACACCAGTAGTATTATTCATTAGAACATAATTGTCAGAATCAAATATACTTTCGAATGTATATCCAGTTGGCGCATCCTGTTCAATCTTTGAGCTAGATGCAACTTTAGTAAATGGTATTACCACAGAATAAGTTGCTTCTAGTATACTGCTTACTGCATAATCTGGAAGAGCATAAATTAATGAATCTCCTACTGGATTATTCATCGCTGTAATGCCATTTTGTAATACGGTATTACATCTAAATGCAGTTGCAGAATTAGCGTTATTAGTAATAGATAAAACGTTCTTAAAATCCTTAGCAACATTCATCTTGACATCAAACAAAAATAAATTGTAAGTCCATAACGCTGGGCTGACATTACTAGTGTCAAGCTTTTCTAGTGCGCGAACTCTTGCAGTACCAATAACAGTACCAGTTGAAATGCTACCTTTAACTGCACTATGTAGATTTACAGTCGGTAAATCAACTAAGTTTGGAAAATAATCAAGTCCAGTTACCTGTACGTATGATCCACTTGAGACATCAATATCAACAGTTTTACTAGGAGAAATTGAATCCTGTATAGCTGGTAAAGAATTTGCTGCAAAGAAAGTTGCTAAAGCTGCACTACCAACTGGAAGATTTCTAGATTTTTGAATAGGTAAGAATTCTGTAGAAAGTTTTTCAATTTCGTAACCACGAACATAAGCTTTTCCACTTTCTACACCAATACAAGAATGACCAGCCAAACGGATGTGGTCATTTAATGTAAATGTAGAATATTCAGAATCGCCTGCTGTGAATGTGTATACGCCCTGATTAAAGTCAGGATATAAAACATATTCCCAAGTAATATCATTATCCGTTATAGAATCTATAGTTTGAAGACTAAATCCAGTTGGCTTATTAGTTTTAAATGCAGCGGGTTTAGAAGATAAGTTCGAACTAGTACCATTAGTTACTGCAACGAAATACCAGAATCCAGTAGATCCATCGGTAACTTTGATGATATCTCCTTGAATGAATTTCTCACCTGCAGCCCAATCTCCACGTAAATTATTACGTAACTCGCGCACTTGCATATTAAATGGTGATAATGAGTAATCTCCGGATTCATCATATGTACGACGAGCAAGAGTCTTCTCTAATTCTGCGTATTGTGTACGATCAACTTTAAATATAACTCTGCCTTCTTGTAAAGCTAATAGATCAATAAAGTCTTCATCATTTGACGTATTGAAATCTGAGAATGGGCTTGCACTAACTCTTAGGTCTATTTTACTAAGCACTAAATCCATGAAATAACGAGCTGCTCCTGGAGCAGAATAATTAGGTGAGCCTAAAGCGTTATCTAATAAGTTTTCATCGTCTTCTGGATAAATAACTTCTTCATTTAATTTCAAACCAACTCTATAACTTGGAGTTGTAGTATACTTGTCAAGAATAATAGTTTGATCTGTAACTAAAACAAAATTCTTTTTGATGTAATATACACCACGTTGAATTGTCGCAGAACATCCTTTACCAGTTGGAAGAGCGATATCAGCAACAGTAACATTATAGCCAGTGCTTCCATCAACCGGAGTCAATATATCATTTGGAGCAAACGCAGATACGTTGATGCCAGTAATAGTTTGAACAGAATTTTGATACTTGACAAAGATAGTGTCTAAATCATTATTTTCTTTTAACGTATAAGTTACAACTTTAGCAATTAATCCAAGAGAATTCCTAATTTCTTTACCGACGATTCCAGATAAAATGTTTTCAGCTTTAACTCCTGCACTAAAAGAAAGCTTAACATAATTAAGATTTAAATCATAAGAGATTTGCCCTGGAATGACCATTGCACCTTCTTTGAAGATGTGATCACCGTGACGACGAACTTGCTCTTGAAGAATTGTTTGAAGTTGCGTTAACTCTCTTGCCTGAACCGCATAACCAGGTCTAAATAAAATTTTATAAAATTTATTGTCTTCTGAATAATCGTCAAAGAATGGTTCAATTGAAAAATCTAGTGCCATATTTTTTTCTCTGTTAGAATGAAATTAGAGTAGATACCGCAACAGTTTGATCTTCCGAAGATACAAACTTAACTCTATTGTCTATGTATAATAGTTCTCCGGAGTACTTATTATAATCTGGAACTTCGACCGAAGTCACGCTAATACTAGCTGTTGAATTGCCTACATTTTTATAAAGAGTAGAGCCTTGGGATGGAAGTTGTTTAAAATTATTATTAATTTGCGCAACTAAATAGTATTTATTATCTATTTGTGTCTTCTCTATTAAAGTAAATGTTTTAACTGAGTCACTACTTAAATATAAAATATCATCCTTTACCAATAAGGAATATGTAGCAGTATTAGTAGCATTAACTTCAGATGTGAATACTAAACAAGAAGAACCTACTGCTTTTCTAAAGAATGAATCTGATGAATATTCTTTAGGGTTTTTAATGATAGCAATTTGTCTAAAGTCATTAGTGATTGGAACGCCTTTATTTTCTTCTTTTACTAAACGCGTTTGTAACATAATAGTCTTAGCATAAAGTTCTCCAATAGCATCTTTACCATGTCCTCCCTTTGGAGAAATGATTGCTCTTAATTGAGCTCGCGATAAACCAGATTGATCAGGGCCATCGCCAATATTAATTATCACAGTTGCGTTAGTGTAATTTTGTCCTGGGTTAGTAACTATCACTCTGGTAATCTTACCTGATACGATTACAGGTTCTGCAGTACAACCAGACCCATCGCCAATAACTGTTAAACGAGTACCAGTGTATGTTACAATACCATTAGAATCAATCGTCTTATTGAATGCTGGATAACCGTTCCCACCAAAATCAACTTTAATAACTGGAATAGATCCATCAACTGCCAATAGCTCAACGTTAGATTGTTTAGTTTCAATATCGCCAATGCCAAAATTTAACAAGATACTAGCATCTAAGAATCCAGTAAGACCTATGTCGGGATTACTAGCATTTTCTGGAGTTATAGTTATAAGAGGGCTTGCTAAATTTCCTGGTACAAGTCTTTTCTTACATACGACTTTTACAGAAGCAAATGTATAACCAATTCCAGGAGAAGCAATTGTAAGAGATTCAACCTCTCCACTTGCATTAATTAATGGAAGAAGCTCTGCTTCATTCTTTTGCGTGGTTTCATCGAAATTACATGTAAATCCACCAGTTGATAATACTGTAGAACTTACATTAGCTGTACCAACTGTAGATCCAGAAAATAATAATCTTTCAGTGTATCCATAACCACCATCCACTACAGTTACCGTATCTACTTCAAACTTAGAAGCATTAGGAGCAGCTTTGTTTCTAAATGCAACAGTGATTGTTGGTCTGCGACCATAAGACTTTCCAGGAGGAGGGAAGATGAATAAATCACCACTAGGCTGAGTGTCAAATGTTCCTCTGTTGAGAATGTTGACTCTCTTTAGCGAATAAGGATTCAATTCATTATATCCATCACCGGTTATTTGAATTTCAGTAAAACCATTTGCATCATCTCTTTCATACTCAATGATATAATCAAATCCTCTTGCAGTAGTTAGTGGACTAGTTACTGTAAACTTAGGTTGATTAATATATCCAGAACCTTGATTAGTAATAGTAATTGTGGCAATACCGCCATTAGAATCATAACTTGTGATAGTGCCTGTAGCACGAACTCCGCCAGCTGATGCTGCATCAAAGGTAATAGTAGAACCAGTGTAATTAATACCACCACTAAGAACAGTAACTCGTTTTACTTTCCATAGTGACTTGATGTATTTTAAACCTCTATTCTCAATAGCAAATCCAGTGATGGATCCATTTGAATAGAATTGATTAGTCAACGCCGTTAACACTGGCATATAACTTGTTGTTAAGAATTTATTACGAAGATATAATGGAACAGTATACATGAACTTCCATAGATATCCGTCATCCATTAAAATGGCTTCAGTGCTAGTGCTTATAGGCTTACTAGTAGAAGCGGAATCGTTATTATTAAATAGACACTTATAAACGTTGAATTCATCAGTGATCGCATAAAACAATGAATCTGCAGTAGAAGTAGCACCAGTATATGATGGTGCATCAGACGTATAGTCGTCATACATATCATATACTGTGCCAGGTTGCCAATTAACTCTATTAACAACTACAGCAACGTCATTAGAGTCGATATATTTAGAATAAATCATGTTTCTGCGAGTTTCTAATTCATAAGGATATGAATCAGACACTGCTGGTGGATCCTCTTCGCTAGAAACAGTATAAACTTGATTTTGATTATCTATTGCTGTGACGGTAGGCCACACAGAACTTCTCCCAAAGGTGTAATAGTATCTTGACACCTTTGAGATAATTTCAAAGAAAATCGACTTAACGATATTCGTCTTTAACGAATATTTAAGTAAGGTCGTTCCAGTTGCCATTGTAGCCCCGTAAAATTAAACTGATTAGCTAATTGTGATTGTCCAAGTAACTGTTAATGCGTCAGCTGGAAGCTTAGTAACAGTTGGGAAAGTAGTACGGCAAAGCATTGTACCTGCTGTTGCTGCGTTAAAGATAGCGGCTTCGCGTAGAATAGCGCCGCCTGCAGGAGCAGATGGATTATTTGCTGGGAAGTTAGCAGAATAAGTTACAGTATTATTTGTAGCAGTTGCAACAGTCAAAGCTGCTCTTGAATAAGAAGTATAGCCACCACCAACTGTCAATTCGGCGCCAAGTGCTGTATCACCTGCACCAATACCAGGACCGCCAGCTACTTCAGCTGTTGCACTAGTACCAATACCAATGTGAGACATAACTGCAAATGTAGTACCTAACATACGAGAAGCGATAAACTTCTTGCCGTCATAAACTACAATGTTTGGAACATACACTTCTTGCTTAACGATGTTTTGCTCTGTATCTGTAAGAATAAGAGATAGTGCACCTTCAATTTCGATAGTGTTCTTATATTTTGGAATTAAAATCATTTGTTTCTCCTAATAGGATTTTAAGTTATTGCCGTGAAGGCGTTATAATCCGACAATAGAACGAAATAACCTGTAGATGGATCGTCATTGCCGTATGGATTTTGTCTAATTAAACCAGGACTCAATATATTTATTGAATCGCTAAGACCCTTTGTATAATCTTTAGTATATGATGCTTCTTGAGCAAGAATACTATCAATTAAGTTTTTAGTAAATTCCCCTACCTGATATGCATCAATTAGGCTTAATAATTCTTCTGGAAGATTTTTAGTCAATTGTGGGGCGTATGCATCAGTTGATACTAATGATTCAACATGATTTTTAGTAATATCATGTCCAAGTAAAGGATTACTTAACGTTAACGTTTCAGTGTGATTCTTATCATATAAGTTTTGATATACGTCAGTAGCAAATAGTTCAACGATATCAAGTTTAGTAAGAACGGGTTTACCATCATCTATTAAAGTTACAATATTAGATTTAATAAGTTCTGGAGTATTAAAATACGTATCCGATGTACTTACTGTATCTTCTGGAAGATTTTTAGTCGTAAAGTTAGATAATGGATCTGTTACAATCAATGTCTCTAAAGGCATATCCTTAAAATAATCTTTATTGATTACTTCGTTAGTGATGCTTAGAATTTCCTCTGGCATATTCTTAGTGAAAGCTTTTGGATACGTATCTGGCGTACTTAGAATTTCCTCTGGCATATTCTTAGTGAAAGCTTTTGGAATTAGCAATCCAGTTGTAGCATCTAATTCAGTTAATGATACTGAATCAACATGAAGTTTAGAAACAATTAACGCTGGTCTTCCAGAATCAGAAACAATTAAATTGCCACTTGGAGTATGAGTAACGACTGTTCCAGTTAAGCTAATAGTATATGCATCATAATTAAAACCAGCATCTTGTGGAATAGCTAAATCACCGATTCTTTGTCCATCGCCATCAAGACTAATACTGCCAGATATATTAACTGGAACTACTTTACTTACAAATTTTGGTGGTGTAACGTTACCTGTGCTTGGCAATAGTGAACCAGCATTAGTTCCATCTTGATAAGTATATGGAGTGGAAACTGCATCAACTAATAAATTCTTAGTAAAAGCTTTTGGTGGTGTAACGTTACCTGTGCTTGGCAATAGTGAACCAGCATTAGTTCCATCTTGATAAATGTAAGGCTGAGTTAAACTTTCAAAAAGATTCTTTGTAGCAAAATATGCTAACTTGCCTTGACTTGAGAATACTTGATTTGCGCCTTCAACTAAAGAAATGCTTACATCAGAAAATAATTTATTTGAACCATCAATCGAATATAATCCGTTAAATGTTACGCCATAATTATCATATCCATAACCTCCATCATACACAGGTTCTGTATCAGAAAACTGTAGAAGTCGTAATGGATTACTCTCAACAAGAGATAGTTGTAAAATATTAAAAATAGCGTATTCTGAATATCCTCGCATACCTGCAGGATGTAATAGTGATTTTACGATATCTGCGTATTTGCGAAGCTCTTCTTCAACTTTAATGACATATGAAAAAGCCTGATAATACTTACCATCATGAATATACATTTCATCTGAAATGAATCCATCAGCTTTTAAATAATATCCTGGATACTTAGCAACAGCACCAAGATTAATTTCAATAATTGCTAAATCTTCATCAATTACTTTTGTTGTCGTGTCAGCATAAAATTGCTGAACAATTTCGCCGACATAAGATGGATCAGCGAAGAAACGATCTGCTCTATTTTCAGGTGCACCAACTGGAATACTCTCGTCATAAAAGAAATATGTTTGCTTACTTGCAAAACCATAATCGACAAAACCACCAGAATTTTCTATATATGATGGATTTGATAATCCACGAAGAGTAACGACGTCTCCATTTTGAAGATCATAGATATTAACATTAAATCCAGTCGTAGCTGCATATCTTTTTGGAACAAATGTTACCCCAGAACGCGTCACTTTAACGTCAAGCGATGGAACATCTTGATTGATAGCATAATTTACATTAAATGTTTGATATACTGTATTACCGACAATTCCAGTAACAGTGTATGTCTTATTATCAGTCGTTCCAGTAACTTGCAATGGATGAATATATTCCCAAGCTAAAATATCTTTACTTGAAAGATACGAATAGAATGTTGATTTATAATCTAACCCAAATCTAATAATCTGAAAGGCCTTAATACCACCATCAGAATTAATTTTAGTAATTTTAATAACGCAACCGCGGCCTAAATTAGTTTTAAGCGCGTACAAATCGCCAATCTTAAATCCTTTTCCTGCTTTAAATATTTTAATTTTAGAAGGGCATGGAAGAATCTTACCAGTGTACGTAACTCCATTAATAGTAGCAGTGACAATCGATCCTATTTCAATTTCATTTAGATAATCACGCTGAATAAAAATTTCAAATACAGTTATAGAATATTCTAAAACATTCTCTACGTAGGTCTGAATCTTCTTTTTTGGAGTTTGTATTGTTATGAATGTGCCATTAACTGGTGTCAACGTAGTTGTATTACCTGTCATCTCAACAAAAATCGAAACATCCTGTTTCCATTTGCCATCAGAAACACGAAGAACTTGAGTTGAAGGATAAAATAAAGAAGCTTCTTTATTAAATAATGTTCTAAATAAAAACTTAAAAGAATCTTCACTGCCGCGTGAAAGATAGAATTCTCTTAAGTGCTTTAATAATTTACGCGGATCTTCAGCAAATTCAATTGGTAAGTTTTTAGCTAATTCACTTTTAAAATTATTGATAAATTCGTCAAGAGTAGTATCAACATCTCGAATACTTTCAAGATTTTGTGATTGTGTATCCTCTAGCCATCCGTAATAAACTTTTACGAATTCTACGAAAGCTGGATATGTTTCTCTAACATGTTCAGGTATTTGTCTCTGAACTGCTATCGATTGACTTAATTTGCTGCTCATTAATTTCTACTTGACGTAAATGTATAATTGTTTGCTGTTGTAGTAATACCTGATAAACTAGTATCAGGTATTACGCTAATACTAATTCTAGAATCTGGTATATTTACAATGTAATTACGCAATGAAACTACGTCAAAACTTTGTGTTTTAATAATGAAATAGAAATTAGCGTCAACTAAGTTCACAATTTTTAATCCTGAAATTTTAACAACACCGTTGGCATAATCAATTGTGCCGATTTTAGGATTTTTAACAATTTTAGTTCCTGTGCCTTCAACAATACTATACGTACGCACATTACCAGAACCATCATCGTCCATATAATATACCGTATCACTATTATCTAAATAAAAGCCAGTAGACGTAAATGATTCTTCTGGCACACTTTCATTATAAATTGGATTGACAATGTTTAATCTATATTCTGCTGCAATGTTATATTTCGGAGTAACTTCAGCATAAATTTTAAAGGTAGTAATATTACTTAAAATTGATTGATCTGCTGCGTCTATTGCAGCAGAAAATTTTGACATTCTAAATATGCCATCAAATTTTCTAAGATTATCATTTCTATAATTCTGAATGCTAATTAGTACAGCATTTTTTATCTCATCCATAGAACGAGTTGTTTTATTTTTATTATAATAAATTGAAGTCGTAATCTCTAAATCTAAATAAGATGGATCTACAATTTCAGGCGTAATCGAAACTACGTTACGAGACTTTAGTAACGATTCAGTAATATAACTTTTTTCTGGAGGAGTTAAATAAGGTCCATTAGTAGGCTTAAGCGAAAGATACACTTTACCATATTGAGGAGGATCATTATCTTCACCTCCCCAAACGCTAATAGAATCTAAATTTGGATAAAGTTTCTTTAATAGCGATGTATAGTCGCCCGTAGTAACAGCTCTATTCTGATTAAAAAATGAATGAGAAACGTTAGAGCGAATTTGATCAACTGTTTCCGATTCTCTTCCGCCATAAGACGTAGCTGTTAATTCGATTGCAATGCCACCGCCAAGTCCAGTTCCAGTGTACGTAAATACTTTTGCTCCATTACCAGCAGCTTTACTAGTAATTACAAATTGTGCAGTAATTACATTACCAGTTTGAATAGGAATTCCTAAATCGTTTGAACCAAATGATATTTGGTATGTTCCATCATCTAACTCTTTCACGTAATACACTTTGCTAGTTGGAGTTAGTTGTAAAACATCTACTGCTCTTTCATATCTTTCATAATCTGGTTGTTCTCCTGTAGGCTGAACTGTGATAGTAAGAGTAGAAATATCAATGTTCTTATTATTAAGAATAAATTTTTGATATGGCTCGGTACAAACAAATAATAAAGTTTGTGGAGTGCCTTCGTAAATATCGATTCCGCTAAATGAATATGCTAAACCATTTCTTTCAGCTGCATAATCCTGTAACGTATAAAATGCATAAGGGACTTTATCAATAACTGTAGTAAAACTACTTAGTTTTGGAATATACTTAATTTGAGGAGGGTTTGCAGTACTAACTGGAATAGTCACAGTTAAATTAAGTTTTGCTCTTGCGGCAAGACATGATTCTGGAGTATAACCAAAATTATTAGCAATAGAAACAACGCTGCTTCTCTTACTTGCAGAATCCAAGAACATTTCATTAATTGCTAAGTTTGTATACAGAGCATTGTAATGGGTGTTATAAGCAAGTAAATCTATTAACGTAGAAAGAGCAGATCCTTCAAAGTCATAATCGCTAAACTGACTTTGACCTCTCATGAAGGTCTTTAAATTTTCTCTAATCTGATTATAATCTAAATCAGATACTTTAATTCTATTATTCGTAGTCATCTAGTTCTCTCTAAGATTAAATTGACTGACACTGGAGTTTGTGTATTCTTTATTTTAAACATAACAGTTATATACGCGTCATTATTTTCTGGACTAAATCTAACTGCAACTCCAAGAAGATCTACGCGAGGTTCAAAATTAGTAATAGTGTCGCCTATAGTTCTCTCAATCATAGCAGTTAAGATTGGAGTAATTGGTTCAAATAGTAAAGCCTTTACTTGACATCCAATATTACTTCTAAATGGTCTTTCAAAATTTCTAGTTAGAACTAAATTTCTTATAGATTGTTTAACTGCGTTTTCGTCATAGCGCACTGCCACATCTTTTGTTGCAGGATGTGGTAAGAAGTTAAAATCTAAATCTGTGAATGTTCTAGTATTACGTGCCATATTGTTATTTATTTGATTTTACGTCATCCGGAAAAAACTCGTGCAGCACCTGAAATAATAGTGTTATTTCCATAAGTATCTCCGATTCTTCCAATTTTCCCGCCAGTTGCAGAAACTCTACTGGAATAACTATCTAAAGTACTCATATCTGGAGTGCATCCTCCTCTTGGATGTGCTCCAACTAAATCTCCAGCAATGACTACTAAAGTTTTCATAGCAGAAACTTTACGTTGAGTGGGAGGTCCAGTATTAGTGGTCATTGGAAATTGGCATTTCCATCCAGCACCATCTGGTGAAAATACGGAATCAGTTCCGCTTCTAGCAACTGCTGGCATTATATAGTTCCTTTAGCCAATAAAGCTTTAAATCCAGCTACAGCTGGAGGATAAGACCAATATATGTCTTGCAATATTGTCACAGTTTCTTCAGTTTCAGTTAAAATACTTGTAGAAGTATATTTTATTTTAATATTATATGGCACATCCAATTTTTGCTTTATTGAAGGTGGTGACCACTTAACAATAGAAAGATATGGTTCTTCAGTGTCAACTGGAAGTATCTTCAAAGACTTATCTTTCATAATAAATTGATAATATGAATCAGTGAATACTCCTGTTGCACTACCAGAAATTCTGATAATATCGCCAACTTTTGTAAAAGTGATACCCGCAATATCAGATTCGACTGATACTAATTTTGTTATAGTTGCTGGCTCATACGTGGGTTCACCTTCACCTCCACCTATTGGAGGTACCGGTGCTAAAAAGCCAATATCAATTGAGAATACGTCACCACCCTCGTATACTCCATCTATAACATTTTGAGGAGGACCTGCTCCTTCGGGGTCGCTATACTTGCTTTGAATTGCAATTGTAGGGAATCCGCTTTTATTACTTTTCGCTATTTTAAGCAGTGCCAAGATTCGTTAATCCTTGAGAGTGTGTCTTATCATTTAAGAATGTTAAAACTTGTTTCTTACCACTTCCACCGTTATTATATGATAAATGAATCCAATTAATACGCTTTGAGTTCTTATTACCATTAATCCCAGGATCACGATATTCTAATAGCAATTGATCAATTGGTAATGATGATGCAAATTTAGTTGCCCAATCATAATTAATCTTATATCCAAAATTGCCACCTATGGATACGTCGGCTGCACTTCCAGTTAAATGCTGAGAAGTAGCAGATCCTCCTGCAGGAATATAATTTCTATAGCATGAAGTAATTTGCCAAGCTTTTCCTACTTGTCCCACTTGTTCATTAATAGGTCCAAGAATATTAACGCATAGAGCTTTAAGATTACATACGATTTCTTGAGTAGTGTAATTTCTAGCAGGTTTGCCGAATCTACCTCCAGAAATATTATTGCCTTTTGTGACTACGCCAATAGTCCATTTATATCCTGTTCTATCTGTGTGTAATACGTATGAATCTGGGAATGATGCCATTCCAAAAATCACATCGCAATCAACATTCGTTGAAGCTTTTTTATTTTCTGGAGGAGGAGTATTTTCAACTACTACTGCTTTATCACTAGTTTTTGGAGTTTCTCTTTCTTCATGGAATTTTTTAGCGCCATCTTCTTGATTTTCTTCAGGAGTTTCGTATCCTAATTCTTCTTCAAGATTTCGTGGAGGTGTTTTCAATTGTTCAAACTTATCAGTGTTCTTCGTACCTTGAGAAACAGCAGCTGCTAAGTCAGCTGAAGATGCTCTGTCAGCTCCTTCGGCAAGATGCACAGTGGCACCTTCAATCTTAGCTTCACCGCTAGCATTTGCGTGGAATCCTCCAGAAGAAGTAAGCTTGTTAGATCCTTGAGCAAGAACGTTAAAGTCAGATTCAGAATCCATCTTTATATTAGCAGCTCTTAATCTAAATTCGCCTCCAACACGCATCGATAAGTCATTAGCAACACTAATGTCTGCATCACCTGCCATATTAATCGTCGTATCGCCTGTAACATCAATGAAAGCATCTGCTTGAACTAATACGCGAGCAGTTCCATTAATAGTCACATTGCAATCACCGCCGATAAATACGTACCCATTTCTTTCCATTATGTAATAGCCGTCGCCAACTATACGATTAACTTGTGAGCCATTGGCATCAATTTCAGTGTATGTACCTTTACGATGGTACATATGAATACGCTCATTTTCAGGCGTATCATCAAATTCCATTAAATGACCTGACTCAGTTTCCATAACTTTATTGTATGGATACTTAGCGTTAAATGGAATATCAGGTTGATCCCATTCAAATTGATCAGCTGTAACTATTCCGTCAAGACGCTTTTCATCTTTATATTCAACAATAGTTCCTGCAATTTTTCCGCGAGCTAATCTATTAGTATCTGGCTCTCCAATATAACTACGAAGAGGATACTTCATATTTGGATCGCTAAATCCATTTACTAAATTCTTTTGACGATCTTCAGGTAATCCATTCTCAGCAATCGGAACTGGTTGAACGTCTTCTCCCTTTTTAGTAGATTTGTCAGTCTGTTCTGGAGGTGGAGTATCATCTCCTAAAAAATAATGATAATACGCTTCTTTTTTCGCAAATCCACTCGAAGCACCGCCTACAGCTTTTAATGCTGCTTGAAAATATCCAGGATCGGAATCAGAAACTTTTACTCTATCTCTAAAATATTCTACAGCAACTTGAGCAGATACTGCATAATCTACGCTCAATAAACTTGGAACTGTAAGTATATCTATTCCAGCTAATTTGCCATATCGCGAATAATTAGCACGTCCAGTTATTTGAATAAATCCTCTTCCATAATACCTACCACCATCACCTACTTGCGTATTTCCAAGTTGTGATCCGTTGTTTTCTGGAGCATAAAGATAGTTAAAGAATGTTTCTTTAGATCCTTTCCATCTAGCATATTTTGCAACCATATCTGGCTTATTGCTAAATGTTTTAGGGAATACTTTTAATAAAGCTTCACCAGAATAACTAGAACCTTCATCTTGTGGTATCCATCCACATTCGCCGCCAGCGATTCCTAATATGGCTGCCCTACCATATTTGCCAGTAACTCCTGCTTTATTCATTGCTGCTTTTAACGCATCTATTCCAGGTTTAGCATTTGCTGGTGGAGCCTTTCCAGGTTTACTTTGCACTGCAGCTTTATCAGTTGCAGAATTTGGCGAAGGATTAGATTCTGTTCCAGTCGTAATTGGATTACCGCTTCCATCAGTAACTATAGCGCCAGATCCGTCAGTAACAACATTTCCTGCAGGAGTAGATTCTACTTTTGGAGGTTTAATATCAATTGAAATGCTATCATCTTCATCTTCATCAATTGCTTTACTTTCATCTTGAGGTATGCCGCCAATACTGCCTAGTATAATTGGTTGCTGCTGTTCAATGTCTCTAAACATAATAACAACCCAAGTACCTTCTACGACTCCAAGTGGCGTAGTGCCAATTCCATTCATTGCAGCAGAAGTTATTGGCTGAAGAGGATAGGCCCAAGGTAAATCTTCAGTTGGCAATAAAGTCTTATCATGCGTATGCAGACCAACAACTCTAACTTGGCATCTACCAAGTTTTAATGGATCATTTCTATTTTCTATGCAACCAGTATATAAATTCATCTTATGCGCTCAGGTTAACTAATACGGAATTCTTAACAATTTCCATATTACATATATGATTTTCACGTGTAATCGTATGACTTATAGCAGATATTAAATATTTGCCAGAAAGAATCTTATCTCTTGGATCTAGATCATCTTTAGTTATTTGTGTAGCTCTTGGTAAATATAAGTCAATTACTCTTCCTACAGTATAGTCTGTTCTTCCATATACTTGTAAGTTCACTTTATACTTAGAAAGATTTTGAAAGAACGAAATTCTTTTTTGCTGAAACTTAAAAGAAGTGGTATCACCATAGTTATTAAAATTCCCATAATACTTTGGCATAAGCATTTGAGCACTTTGAGCATTTGCTATAGTGTATTTAGAATATGCTGGATTAGGATTTAATAAAGTATCTGGTTTAGGATCTTTCTTTATACTATAATCTTTTACTGTATATTTTTTAGTAGTAATATCGTGCGTAATAAGTCTAGATTTAATTCTACCAGATTGAATATCATTCATATAATCAGTTAATACTGGAACACTAATATCAAGAATTCTCTTAAAATCTTCTTGTGGATCTTTAGTACTACCGCCAGACGCAAGCATTGTTCGTGTATAATTATCTTTAACGAATTTATGAGAAGGTTTAGATTTTAATATTTCATTAATTGAACGAAAATTAAGACCATCTCGATTTTCATAAAATAGATACGATGGAGAATAATTAACACTTAAAGCATTTTCACATAAGTAATTTAGACATTTTACTGGTGACCAAAAGTTAGCAACAAATTTAATAGAATTAGAAGTTGGTTCTATATTAACCTTTTTAGTAGTAGCTAATCCTTTTTCGCCAATAATACTAAAAGCCAATTCATTTACTTTGCCATCGTATGTTTTGCTAATCTTTTTATTAGCATCAATTAGAAAATCTGAAGATATACACTTGAGCGCATAAACTACTTCTCGTTCTTTAGTGTATTCGCGATCAGTAATCTTATACACATAAAAACGGCCTTTAATAGGAACATCTAATGATGGAGTCACTATATCAATGTCGACGAACTCTTCTCCCACAAATGGAAATATATTAATGTAATCAACGGATTCTCTTAATACGATTGTCATTGTCGTAAAAGGCGAAAACATATCTTCATAAATTTCAATCATTGAAACTTGATTAGTTATGTTTGCGGCTTGGCCGTTCAACGAATTAAGTTGAACTTCTCTTATCTGTATATCGCCAGCAAATTTTAGAGCTGTAGTTGCCATCTTATGGAGTTATTAAATCTTGGAATTCTTTGACGAATTGATCGATTAAATTCTTTGAAATTAATTTAATTCTGCGTTTACTTTCGTTTTCTCTTATTTCGTATTCTTCGTTAGTAACAGGATGGTATTCGTCATTTAGTCTAAAACCATTTGTTGGAACAGTAAAATTAGTTATAGTGGTATAGACATTTTTACCAAGAGATTCGTCATAGCGTATACCATTTAGCGAAACTAAATCGCCTGGAGAAAATCTTCCATAGTCTAATAGTATTACAACTGTATTAGTTACAGAATCCACAGATTCTATTCTAGCATTTGCGTATGGATACTTAGTAATAAAATCATGCGTTATTTCACGCTGATTTTCTAAGAGATTAGTCGTATATCCAAACTTAATCAGAGGCGTTACAGTAGAAGGAAGTTTTAATGTAGCAACTCCCTCTACGGTTATGCCATTGCGTTCATAGTGATGAACATATTCTGGATTTTCATATTTGTCTTCGATGTATATGCGTAACTCGTATTCAGTCATTGGAAAATCGCGCAGATAATCATAACGCTGATTTGCTAGCATTATAACCCAATGAAGTTCTGGGTCACCATATATTTTCTCAGCAATAATTTCAGGAGTTTCTCCCTCTTGAATATCATATTCATCATAGATAGTAACGTTCTCTAGAATCTCTTTTCTTATTCTAACATTAGTTGTAATATCAGTTAAGATCTGAAGAGTAGTAGACGTACTATCTTGCGGAAAATCGTAAAATATTTTTGGAAATTGTTTAAAATACATTTTAAGTAAATTTCTCGATAAGTTCCTTTGACAAAAGCATAAGCTCTTTGAATGTCAAGGTAATGTTAATCTGAGTTGGCATACCATTTGCAAATGTACTGAATATTCCATTTGGAGTATAATTAACATTCATTTCTGTTAATACACATGATGTATGACGATGAATATTCAAATTTTCTTGAGTGCCTTTATAATATACGATATCAAATTCAGATGGATAAATGTATAGGAATCCAGTCGTATCTTTAAATTCTGGATGCATATGATATTTAAATGATCGAATAATGTTCAATACATTTTCTGCTTCAGTTGCTGATTTTGGAGCAAATTGATAATCAAACGAGAATGTTCTAAAATCCACATTCTTAAATGCTTGTTCTTTCTTTGGGTTTGCAGCTAATCCAGTTGCAATTCCCATCTCTTTACCCATTGGACCCGAATTAAGTGCCATTGCAGTTACTATATCTCGCACTAAACCACCACTACGTTTAATATCACCATCTTTACCTAAAGCGCGTCCGATTTCTTCAGCGCCTTTTGCTAGTGCAGAAAATGCTGCAGTATCTTCTTCTCCCCAAGAAGCAGAATATCTTGCACTAAGTTGATTAGGAATATATAATGCGATTGCTGTCTTCAATCTTTTTTGAGGACGCGTAAACGTAACGTCCTTTTCATCTCCAGGAGGCACTTCATTATTATTCGCATTAGATGAAATTACTGATGCACCGACAGCTCCAACAGCAGCACCTGCAACTCCACCTCCACCTGCACTTCCTCCCAGCGCGCCTATTACCACACCACTAGCACCACCAGCTACTGTACTTGCCGTAATTGCTTGAAGACTAGTAATATTTTGTCCAACCAAAGCGCCTCTTTCATTTCGTTGAACTCCTTCAACTACTTGAGCACCTTCACCGCCATTTGCAAGTACTCGAGAATCTACAGAAACATTTATATAGAAAACTACTCGATTGTTGCCATATTCTTTGCTTGTCATTAGATTTTCTGGATACGACATACCCTTCAAATCATATTGAGAAGATAATTTCGATGCTGTGTAATTTGGCTGAAATGCCTGTATAGACTTTCCAGTTTGAGGAGTGCTATCAGCATATGATCCTAGGACTCCTCCGGTAGCTGAATTACCGGATAATCCACTAGGGAAAGCACCAGCTATAGCATCTGTGCCTGTATTTGAGAAGTCGTCTGGATATTCCATAATGGTGGTATAAATATAAGAGGGTTATAGTATATTTATTTATAGATGTTTCATAAGAGAAAATATGTTCCGCTATTTCCAGAAAAATACGCTGGTGACCCATCAAACGTGATCATGAGATCAAGTTGGGAAACCAGATTTGCTATCTGGTGTGATAAGAATCCACAAATAATAAAATGGAGTTCTGAAGAAACAGTCGTACCTTATGTTTCACCTATAGACGGTAGAATGCATAGATATTTTGTAGATTTTAAAATACAAACGTCAAACAATAAAACGTATCTCGTGGAAATAAAACCAAAGAAACAAACACTTCCACCTGAAGGCACTAAGAAGACTAAAAAGTTTTTGCTTGAAGCTAGTAACTATTTAGTAAATCAAGCGAAGTGGGAATATGCTAGAAGATATGCTAAAGATAGAAACTGGGAATTTATAGTTATAACTGAACACGAATTAGGATTAACGTATGGCAAAGGATAGCCTACAAACAATTTTCGAGAAGAATAAGTTCGATAAATCTATCGCGCTAAAGTCACAGACGTGGTTTCAACAGCAAACCACTCTTTTAGCAAGAAAGAGAATCGATCATAAAAAGCTATTCTCTCAAGAAAAGATAACTAGTAATATAGTTCCTGGAAAACTCTATATGTTTTTATATGATGCAAAATATAAAGATACACTTCCATATTACGATAGATTCCCATTAGTATTCCCCTATCAAAAAGTAGAAGGTGGGTTTATGGGATTAAACATGCACTATCTTCCTTATTATTATAGAGTTCAGTTGATGACAAGATTAATGCAATTTTCTTCTAATAAAGCTTTAGATGAAAATACTAGAATAAGATATTCGTGGGCTTTAATTGCTGGTGTGTCAAAATTCCAGCTTGCCGAATCCTGTATTAAACATTACTTAGCAGATCATGTGCGTTCAATGTTTATTGAAATTCCCGGAGATAATTGGCATACCGCAATGATGCTACCAGTAGAAAAATTCACAGTAAATAAGACTAGAGTGTGGGGAGATTCTCTTAGATGAGTAAATTAAACGAATTCATATCAAACGTAAAGATAGGAATGGCGAAGACGTCATTCTTCTCGGTAATGTTAACTCTTCCTACAGCGTTGAGCAATTACGAACCTGCTAGATCGAACATGAATAAGATTCTTTTGTTCTGTGATCAGGCGCAGATTCCAGGAATATCTTTTTCAACAAACCAAGTAAGATCTTATGGTGAATTTAGAGAAATACCATACGAAAAATTATATGAACCAATTCAATTGAGTTTTTACGTTGACGTAGATATGAACGTGAAAAGATTATTTGATGCGTGGATAGCAATAGTGCAAGATTCTACTACTCGCGATTTTAATTATCCAGATCAATACACTACTAATAAGTTTGAAATTACAGTGCAAGACAGTATGGATTCTCCAAAATATAATGTTACTTTATTCAAAGCATATCCAAAAATTATTGCGCCAATTCAATTAGATTATGCCTCTAAAGATATAATGAAAATGCAAGTAACAATGGTTTATCAATATTATGAAGTTAGTCAAACCTATAGTCCTTCAGCTATTGGTAGCACTTCTATGATAGGAATAGAACAGCAAATGTATGAATCAACTGAAAATACTTCAATGGCAAATATGGATGCATTCTCTATACCAGATCAGTACTTCAATAATTTCGACGAATTCCAAGGGGAATTTAATAATTACGATTTTAGTTATGGCGTTAAGTCAATCGACTCTATAGAAAATATGGGCGAAGACTTAGGTTTAGGAGGAATTTTCGTGTGATTATAGATGATAAATTGAGTCAGGTCTTTGACGTGACACCGATTGGTAATACAGAGGTATTTCCTCAAGTGGCGGCACGACAAATTAAGAATGATCAATTGGATGATGATTATGAAACTACTCGTTCTAATCTTCATACAATTTTACAGCAAGGGCAAGATGCGTTATATCATGCACTTGAAGTAGCTAAGGCTAGTGAACACCCTCGTGCATTCGAGGTTGTAGGTGGTTTAATGAAACACCTTTCGGATATCAATACTCAATTGCTAGATCTTCATAAGAAAAAACAATCTATTGAAGCTCCAACAAAAGAGGAAAGAAAGAGTGTTACTAATAACGCTATATTTGTTGGTAGCACCAATGAACTTAGTAAAATGTTAAATGATTTGAGAAAAGGAAAATAATATGGCTTTACCAGTAATGTCAACTCCGACATATGAATTGACTGTCCCATCTTCAAAGCAAAAGGTTAAATTTAGACCTTTCCTTGTTAAAGAAGAAAAAGCATTGTTAATTGCTCAACAGAGCGAAGATCAAAGTGTTATGCTTGACACGTTAAAGAATGTCATTAAAGCATGTACATCTAATAAATTGGATGTAGAGAAATTAGCAATGTTTGACATTGAATATATCTTTACTCAGTTAAGAGCAAGATCTGTTGGCGAAATGTCTGAACTAATTTTTAGTTGTTTAGAATGCAATGATCCTAAAGCTAAGATGAATGTTAATATTGATTTAACTACATTAGAAGTTAAGTTTAACGAAGAACATACTAATATTATTAAGCTATTTAATGACGTTGGTATCAAAATGAAGTATCCAGGATTATCTATTATTAATAAAATGAAAGATGTTCCTAAAGGAGATGTAGCTTTAGTGTTTGATGTAGTAATAGAATGTATAGATTCTATCTTTGACGAAGAAAATGTATATCCAGCGCATGAGCAAACTAAAGAAGAGCTTGAAGATTTTATCAATAACCTTACTCAAGAACAATTCGTTAAAGTTCAAAAGTTCTTTGAAACTATGCCAAAGCTTGAGAAAGATATAGAGTTTGATTGCCCTGTTTGTAATCACCATCATAAACATACAATACAAGGGCTCGACAGTTTTTTTTAATTAATTTTTGTCATGAAAATTTAGCTAATTACTATAAAATGAATTTTGCTTTAATGCAATATCATAAATATAATTTAGCAGACCTTGAGAATATGATTCCCTTTGAACGTGAAATATACGTTGCTATGCTCATTAATTATCTTGAAGAAGAAAAACAACGATTAGAGAGACAGAAAGCATGAAAGCAATCTTAGAAAAACAAACAGCTATTCTTGAAAGTGTCGAGAAGAATCTGACACAAGATAAATTAATCCAATTAAGCCAAGTTGCAGAACAAGCTAAGTTAGATCGAGATCTCAATAAACAAGACAATATGATGAACTCCAATATGGAGAAAATCTATAAAGAGATGAAAGATCTAAACAAGGGATTAACTAAACGCGACAAAGAAATTCGTGGTAAGAAAGCTGAAGAAGTAACACAAAAAGCTGATAAGATAAAGACGTATGATACTATTGGAGATAAGTTCCAAGCAAAGAAAGAAAAGGCTAAAGATTTCTTTACAGCTCGTGGATTCTTAGATCAAACTGGAATAGCAAAACGTGGTGGTGCTGGAATGCTAAGTAAGATAGCAGATCGTGCTGAAGCTAAAAAAACTTTTGTTCAACAACAATTAGAAGTAACGAAGAACACCTTTGTTAAGGGATCTCCAGAAGAAAAGACTCGTGCTAAAGCTGCTGGTAAACAATTCGAACAATCGCAATCTCTTCTTAAAGAAAATAAAAAGAATGAGAGTAAGATTGAAAAAATGAAAGAAGGCGGTTGGGGCGAAGATCAAATTAAAAAGACTGGATTGCTTGATACCCGTGAAGACTTAACATCAAAACTGAAAAAAGTCGATAAGAGATTTTCAGATGTCGGCAATGATAAAAAAGAAGAGCCAACTGCTAAACGTGCTTCTAATATCAGTGAAGAAAAGGGCAAAAAAGAAACTGTTAAACTTTCTAAGAAGAAAGAAGAATCGAAAGACACAAGTCAAGAATCAAATTTAGAATCTCAACGTGCATTAGATCATCAGATTGAACTATTAGCTAAGATTGAAGAAAACACTCGCTCAGAAACTGGCGCTGAACCCTTGAAAGAACAAAAACCCAAAAGTAGTGGTGGTTTCTTAGATTCAATTATGAGTTTCCTCGGTGAAGGATTTATGAGTGCGATTAAGACTATGTTTAGTCCTAAAAACATACTTAAATTCTTGGGTAAAGCATTTGCAATCACTATGATTATTGGGTCATTAGTAAATGGTATTATGGATGGTTGGAAAGAATTTGCTGAAACCGGCGATATTGGTCAAGCTCTAATCAAAGGTCTTGGCGGAGTTTTAGAATTCTTAACATTTGGACTATTTGATGCTAGCACAGTTCAAAACATTGTTGATAGTGTAAGCGAATTTGTTGACGAGTATATTATTCAGCCAGTAACTGCATTTACGGAAATGCTAGGTGAAGCATTTGACAAATATATTAAGACTCCATTTACAGAATTTATGGAACCTATTGGTGAATTATTTAACACTATTAAAGATGGTATTGAAAACACTATCACTGGATTCGTCAACGACTACATCATTCAACCAGTAACTGCATTTGCGCAATTGCTAGGTGAATCATTTGACAAATATATCAAACAGCCATTCACGCAATTTATGGAACCTATTGGTGCGTTCTTTAAAGCCATTAAAGATAGTGTTGTAAATTTTGTCACTGGATTTGAGATTCCAAAGGTCGCTTTTAAAATTCCTGTGATAGATAAAGAAGTTTCATTTGGCCCATTTAGACCATTTGGATCTGATGCTAAATCTTCTTCTTCTCCTGAAGCTCCTGCTGCAAAAGCAGCAAATGTTGTAACTGAAAAATCAGCATCTAATGCTGAAGCTGCAGGTAAACCTACTCAATCATCTGGAGCAGTAGTTGTTAATGCTCCAACCAATGTTAGCAATAGCAAGCAAAATATTACAATGCCAACGCCAGTTCGTAATAATGATAGTGGGTTCCAACGATACACTTCATCTCGCTTTATCTACGGATAAAAAAAGGAGGACCTAAGTCCTCCCCACTATCTATCCACGCTTACGTAGATACATCACTCTTCCATAGCAATCTTTTTAAAGTAACTCATTGCCTCATCGTCTTCGCCACCAGTTGCGATTTTGACAGCTTTCAATTGAGTACGTGCTGGAGGTACGTACTCATCATCATTTGACATAGATGCTGCACTTGGAGATGGAGCTGCCATCTCACTATTCAAAACAGACACCATTTTACGTGAAAGTTCTTCATAAGTTTTAAAGTTCTTACGATCTAAGAATTCGCTAAGCTTATATTGACTATTGACAATAGCCAAAATTTCGTCTTCGCTATCAGCGACAGCACTAGGTTCTTGGAATGCAGATTGATCGTAGTTAGGATAGCCATCAACCTTACGCATACGAAGTTTAAAATCAGCACCTTCCCAAAGATCAAAAACATTCACTGGAGTTTCATCTTCAAATGTAGGCTTCGCTTTATCCATAAGCTTATCAAAGATTTTCTTGCCAAACTTAAAGAGTTTAACCTTACCTTCATTTTCTGGATGCTTAGAATCAGAAACAATAAGAACATTTGCGAAATAAGAAAGCTTACGCTTTTGCTTACGAGCAGTTTCCTTGTCAGCGTCAGAACCAGTGTTCCACAAACGTGAATTTAGTTCGCCAACTGGATCATTTTCGCCAATTGTAGTTAGAGAGTTTTCGATGTACCATTTTCCAGTAGGACCTTGGAAACCGTGCGAGAAAATTTTAACCCAAGGTAGTTCATCACCTTCTGCACGTGGGAGGAATCGAATAGTTGCCGTACCATTACCAGCTTTGTCAGCTTCTAGCTTCCAAAAGCGATCGTCTTGGTAGGATTTGGTTTCAGATTGCGGATTAGCAATCTTGTCGAATTCAGCAGAGATTTTGCCGAAGTCTTGATTACGCATTTTACGAAGTGTATTAATATCCATTTGTATTTCCTTTTTGTTTACGTTGTGTTTGCGAAGTATTGTCGTTATATTCATAATCTAAATCATCAGAATCTTCATACTCATCGTAATCATTTTCCTCTGACCAACTATTTATAACGCGCATTCCTCTTCCGGGAATGTTTCTAGAATGTTTTACAGGTTTTATTTTGCGACGATCCTCTTCGTCATACTTATTAATAGTGCGGCCCATATTGAAGCTCAAAGAATTTCATTCCTAAAATTGTTATAGATTGATTGTATCTTAGTTTTGTCGTACTTTACAAATTTTTTTATCTTATTTAAAATTCTAAGTTGATCGCCCCAAACTAAAACTAGTGGCTCCCACTTCGGGAGAAAGTTTTCAAAATCATTTAGAATAACAATTGTTTCTAAATGAATATGACCTCCTACGTACATCTTAAGTAATTCTGGTACGTAGTTATCTATACAAAATAATTCTTCATATTTTTTATTGTTGTCTTCAATGTATTCACGAATATTATCTAATTGACGTTCAAATATGTAGGAACGAGATTCTTTTCGTTTTTGCCACGTTTCATAGTTATCATCTGATTCACCAGAGTATATGACATTCTTATTTCCATAGCCAATATTAGAAACAAAATATTCAATCAGCTCTCTTGGAGTATTAAATTTGTTCCCAAGTTTCTCAAAGAGAAACCTATCATTACGCTTATCAAATGTTTCGCGTGAACCACTTACTCTTCCATTCGTTTCAAACACGTCATATCGATCTGTGGTCAAATGCAATTTGATTGCCATAAAATACTTGTAAGTTTCAAAAGCACCGATCATGCTTTCCAGTCTTTGATTGATATGAGACTAATAACCTGATCACAAATTCTATCATACCATTGTATAGCATCTTCTTCATAATCAAATCGAGGACTCAATTCACTTCCATCCTCTTCGTCTATCCAATAATAAATTTGATTCACATCATCGATTGATAGTTTCATTTTATTTGTCCAGTTTTTCCACAATAACTTTATCGCCCATATCGTCACCAAAAGACATATTCTTATGATGAACTTTCACTAAGCCTTTTCGCGATAATGATTCTATTGCAATAAGAGTTATGAGATGGTTAGTGCGCTGATGAATTGTATCTAATGTTCCAGATTCTAAACCTTCTGCTGCTGATAACATTTCTGCAATCAGGAGTAGTTCTTCGAAATGAGTGTGGTTCTGATCATTGCATACTTCAATCAATTCAGCTAAGGAAGCATCAGATAGACCAGCAATAAAATCACCGACTGGCATATATGGATTACTTAATAAATCAGCTGCAAGTAATCTAGTAACTGGAAGCATATCCTTTTGATCTAGAACTTTAGCATAGTTTATATGAAATGTAGTATCTTTATCTTCTTCATTCATTCCAATTCTCCGTTTGTATGAATTTCTTTTCTTGTATGGTTACTTCTTTAAATATTTTTCGAGGACTAGAACACATTACACACTTCGGGTTTCCGCAATCTAGTGCATGATGTTTATGCAATTTATGGGGTTCTTTAATAGGAACTCCATGTGCTTTAGCAATCTTCATCTGTTTGGCAATTGCCGATTCTTCTTGATGAAGACGTTTGCTATGCTTTTCTTTTGAAAATTCGTCACTCATATTATTTTCTAAACGTCTAAAGCTGCTTGCTTGGGTAATAGGTTTGCCTCTCGCATATCTCTTTCTATTTTATCCTTAAGTGTTTTATTAATAAGACTCTTGATATCATCTGGTTCTAGAAAATTCTCTTCACAATACTTTAATACTGCGTCCATATGAGAGATACGATGTTTCTTTGATAAGTCTTCTATATGAAGAGAAAATGCTGATGCGCCTTTGAACATTTAAGCCTTTTTTAAGTAATATTCTGCTGTTCTAATTGTTTGGCTGATATCGCTATATTCTTCATGTTTAATATGATAAAGCTTCCACAATGGATCTTGTCTAGTTGATTTAGACATTTTTTCATCAAACATATCTAAGTATTTGTTAAACCAACGATCGAGCTTAGATCGAGAATTTACAAGTTCGACATAAATTCCATATAGCTTATCATAATCATTAAATGTATGTGCTATTACGATATCTGATTCAGTTTGTTTGCGATTCATAGTTTATTATATACCATTCATGTTTAAAAGTAAATTAACCTCGGCGCATGCGCGCCATTTCTTTAGCTTCATCAGTGCTAAACACTGGTACTGCATTTGATTTATGTAGAGTACCAATACCTAACATTTTATCGCCAGTGTATTGCATACGTGGCTTTGAAGAAGCAACTCCATCGCCAGTATTCAAACTTGGAATCTTAGGTGTTTCACGAACAAATGGTTTTGAAACTATAAGTGAAGACACTATAGCGCCGCTAAGCTTTTTAGTAGGAGCATATTTTTTTACAAGAGCATCCCATTCAGCAGCAAGTTCGCGCTGTTTAGCATTTGGCTTTTGGGGTTTACGTTTTGGAATAGAAGTATAAATCATCGAATGAGTTCCTGTATAGTATACTTGGCTTCAGACACTGAACGACATACATCACCATTTACAGTAATGTGTTTAAAGTGTTTTATTTTTACTTCAAATTCTGGGACACGCAGAGTTACGAATTCTGGAGATCTGATTTTTTCGACACGGTTACCCGTAGCAAAAAAGAGGGTTTCGCGTAGTTCGTCACCAGCGATTTTTCGTTGAAATTGTACATTTACCATAGGTATATTATACCACAATTACGAATTAATGTAAACAGTTATTTTTGGTCCGGCGTAGAGGAATCGAACCTCTATAATGACTTTAGAAGAATCATGTCCTATCCGTTGAACGAACGCCAGATAGATCTATTATATCAAATAGACGATTTATTGTACAGGCTTTTTTCTTGCTTTTTTTACTGCTGGCTTTTTGGCTCTAGGCTTAGGCGTGGGCTTATTTGACATTTCTATCTTATTATTTAAACGTTTGACTACTTCTTCACCATCCATCCACATATCTTTATTTTCAAGCATAGCTTTTATCTCTACTTCTGTCATAAAGTCTTTATAGACTTCATTCATTAGACGCTCTGACCATTTACGTTCATGCTTAAGTTGATCTATCATTTCTCCACCTTTTCCAAATACTCCACCAGAATAATTGTGGAACATAAAGATAGAATGAGGAGTAACCTCAAATTTATGGCCGCATAAAAAAATCATAGTTGCAGCTGACATGCATGCACCTTCTACTGAACATACTACAGTAGCTTGGGTATCCGCAAGAACTCTCATAAATTGTATTGCAGTAAAAAGATCTCCGCCCGGACTATTGATATAAATCTTAATTAAATCTGTCTCGTCAGCATGTCGAATAGTATCAAACCATTCAACATAATTATCTGCAGTATCAATCTCTTCCGTCAAATAAAATTCATAAAGATTAGCGATTGGTTTACCCGGAAAAAATCCATTCGAGTGAACTTTAGGTCTTCCAATTTCAAGTGTATCAGCCATTATATCTCCCATTAATATACAATTATATATCGATCACGAATTAATGTAAAAATTATTTACTGGAAACTGGAGTTCTTGTTGAAAATGAATATGCTACACACACTGCGTCATCTGTTTTTGCGTAAGAGCAACGCACTGACATTGGATTAATTCCAGATGAAATAGCATCTTTTATATTAGACGCCATTAAATTTCTATCATTAACATGATAATGAGTAAAACCACCAATTCCAATAATCACAATCAGTGATACACATATAACAAAGATCGAATCAATTTTAAAAAAATCTTTCATATTTCTCTATCTTTCTTTATGTAAAAAATATGTCTTCCAATCGTAGCAGTATGTTCTACATTCTTCCATCTTGGATTGACGTAATCGGCATGATAAAATAACGCTCCATTAGTTGGATCGCTAATTCTTTCATAATTAACATATACGAAAGAAGCAATGCTAAGAATATTCTCATAGACGTTATCTCTTCTTTCATGAAGCGCATTGCTTAAAAACATTTGCTTTTGTTTTTCCTGACAATACCAAGAAAATTGGCATGTAGTATGAGTCTTCTGTGTAACTACATCGCAAATAGAACTTGGAAAGTTTGAAGATTTAGTTCTATTTAAAGTCACAAATGCTACTGCAACTTTACCAACATCTGGTTCATACGCAGATTCGTAATAAATGTTTTCAGCAAGACATCTCACTTGTTTTTGGACAGAAGGCGTGAATGAATCGAATGATACTTGAATTTCATTTGATTGTTCATGCTGAATAAAGTAATTATACATTACTGCAATGAATGGCATTAATACCAAAGACAACAGTATTAGTCTTTTCTTCATTAGATCTCCTTATTAATAAGGAGAGACGGCGATGCCGTCTCTCTAATCCCAGATTAGGTCGACTTTTTGCTAGTCTTTATATCTTGTTGCGGGATGTTTGAAACGAAACCATTTAAGACTTGTGCCTTTGTAATGATGTCGGTTTCGACAGGATAAGCAGGGAATCCTGGATGATCAGGAATCGTGCCTCCATTGATTTTAGCAGATTCGACTTTAGTTTGCCAGTCGTTGCTAATTACTTCACGCTTACCGTAATATTCCTCGGAAAGCATATCCTTCGCCATTTTTAAAAGTTCTAGGCGAATCTCGAACGGGGTTAAATTACTCATGTTTACTCCTTGTGTGTTATGAGCTGTGTGTATGGTGATTTTGTAAGGTTCACCAACCTTCTATTATTTATTAGATTAGAATTTTACAGCTAAACCCAAAGATCCAGTATTACCATTGTATTGGTTAATTCTATCTTGACCATAGAAGCGCTCTACGCCTGCAATAAGATCTACACTCTTATTAAGAGCGAGTGTTGCCTTACCACCGACAGTAACACCATAGCCATTAGTCTTATCTGCTGCTACTAGCGTATCTTGATATACCAGTGAGCCGCCAGCGCTAAATACTACTGGTCCTAATTTAGTAATTTCAAACTGTTTGCCAACTGCATAGCGATTATAGCGATCTTCGATACGAGTATAGCTTAAACCAATTCCCTGATAAGTAGTGCCAATACGTACGCCAGACTTATCAGTTCCAGTGTAATCAGTTACACCAGAAACTGTAACTTCTGCTGCGCTGGCAGCAAGTGATAAAGTTGCCAAAACAGCAATTGTAAATTTCTTCATATTTTCTCCAAAAGTTAAAACAAATAGTAGGTTATTCTTTTAAGGAAACCTACTAAAACCTTAGAAAAGATTACTTCTTAGCTTCAGCTTTCTTTTCTACTTTCTTCTCATCTTTCTTCACTTCTGCTTTAGCAGGTGCTGCAGCAGAAACTGCTTTAGCAGGTGCAGAAGCAGGTGCAGCTGGTGCAGTAGCTTTTGCTGGCTCAGCAGCGAAAGATGTTAATGCAAATGCAGACAAAATTGTAGCGATCAATGTTTTCATTTTAATTTCCTTAGAAAAAGTTTTTAAATAATACTATCAACTTGTCAGATTTGTCGCAATGTGTTCAGTACGAGATATGTAATGGTATCGGTTGCTGGCATCAAGCATAGACTAACTAACATTGGTAGGTTATTCTGTTACGAGGAAACCTACCGAAACCCTAAGCCGAGTTTAGGCGGCTAATGCGAACTGTGAGTCGTTTGCTTTTACTTTTTTTTGCTTCTACGACCGGGTTACTCCCAATCCTACGGGTTTCACATTCCCGTGCTGTCCACTCATTTACTTGTTGCCCT
>Ga0209190_1000146_pt1 | contig 49582 bp, 50 predicted proteins | sample M_140205_XF_Meta_FD_187315 | JGI IMG/M metagenome (GOLD analysis project Ga0209190, IMG submission 187315) | Freshwater microbial communities from Lake Montjoie, Canada to study carbon cycling - M_140205_XF_MetaG (SPAdes) (version 2) | ecosystem: Environmental > Aquatic > Freshwater > Lake... | reverse complement strand
GCAATAACGTTTCTTCATACTTTGAAATCACTTACCCTTGAACTGTTCTTAATTCGAGAACAGCAAAGGAGAAAATCACCATGAAACGCCGAACATTTGATGGAATCGTCACACTAGTGGGTTTCGGATTCAGTATTTTCCTTTTCATCGCAGCCGGCCTCCTAAACTGGGGTTACGGATTTGCTAATGAGGCAGTATCAAGCCAACTTTCTTCTCAAGAAATTACACTTCCCGCTGAAACAGGAAATGCAAAAGAAGACGCACTGGTCACTGCATTCTTTAAAGACAATGGTGCCAAGCCAATGACTACAGGCAAGCAAGCCCAGATGTATGCCGATCACTATCTCGGATTCCATTTATCAGCCATGCCTCCATACGCTCTTGCATCAACCGCCAGTCGTGCAGCAGCAGGAGCACTAACGGCAAGTCCTAATGATCCTGCACTACAAGCAGCGGCAGCTAAGGCAAATGGTCTTGTAGACACAGTCTTCAAAGGAACAATGCTCCGCGGAACATTGCTTACAGCCTACGCATTTTGGGAGTTAGGACAGATTGCAAAAATCTCAGCAGGAGTCGTACTTCTTGCGGGGTTACTCCTGTTATTACTCTCGCTGGCAGGATTACTTCATCTTCGTCGCACTCCAGAAGAGGCGACGATCTAGCCCTCTACTCTCCGTGAGGGTGAAGAAAAAACTCCCTCCGAGTTTACTCGGAGGGAGTTTTTTTGCCGTAATTTTTATCTTTCGATAGTTCCCGCAATAAATTGCTCTGTGCGAACATGGGCTTCTTCGTCGCTGTATTGCTCTGGTGGAGTCTTCATAAAATAACTTGCAGGCGATAATAGTGGCCCACCAATTTTACGATCCAAAGCAATCTTGGCGCAACGGAGTGCATCAATGATTACTCCAGCAGAATTAGGAGAATCCCAAACTTCAAGTTTGTATTCAAGGTTTAAAGGGACATCGCCAAATGCCCGACCTTCTAAGCGAACATAAGCCCACTTACGATCATCAAGCCATGGAATGTAATCCGATGGTCCAATATGAACGTTCCGCGCACCTAAATCGTGGTCTAGCTGTGAGGTTACAGAATTAGTTTTTGAAATCTTTTTTGACTCTAGGCGATCACGTTCGAGCATGTTCTTAAAGTCCATATTTCCACCGACATTGAGTTGGTAGGTGCGATCTAAGTGCACACCGCGATCTTGGAACAACTTGGCCATAATGCGGTGGGTAATTGTTGCACCCACTTGGCTTTTGATGTCATCTCCAACAATAGGAAGTCCGGCTTTTGTGAACTTATCTGCCCACACTGGGTCAGAAGCAATAAAGACAGGTAGAGCATTAACAAATGCACAACCTGCATCGAGTGCACATTGGGCATAAAACTTCGCTGCAGTTTCTGATCCGACTGGCAAGTAGCAGATCAAAACTTCTACGGCTTCTTCTTTCAAAACTTTTACTACATCGACGGCTTGCGCAGTTGATTCGGTGATTGTCTCTCGGTAGTACTTTCCGAGCCCGTCATGAGTAACACCGCGCAGTACTTCTACGCCAGTTTTTGCGACGTTGGCGAACTTAATGGTGTTGTTTTCGCTAGCCCAGATGGCATCAGCTAGATCGAGCCCAACTTTCTTAGCATCGACATCAAAAGCTGCAACAAATTTCACACTGCTTACGTGATATCCGCCAACCACTGCATGCATAAGACCGGGAATCTCTTGGTCTGTCGCTGCATCTTGGTAGTAGGTAATACCTTGAACTAGAGAGTTGGCGCAGTTGCCCACTCCCACGATTGCGACACGGATGTCACCTTTGCCAGTTGCGATCTTCACGTTATTTCCTCTCGGTTTTGATCATGTCTTCCAACCAAGTGATTTCTCGCTCGGCGGATTCCAAAGAATGACGTCGCCACTCTTCAAGGTATTTGTCGATGCCAACGGGAGACTTTTCAAGTTCTCCACGAAGGATCTCTGCTTTCTCTTTAAGTCGACGATGGCGACCTTCAAGAATTCTGACGCGATTGGGGCGCGATGTTGGTCCAAAGAATGCGAATCGAACCTCGAAACCTTCGTCTTCCCAGGTATCTGGGCTAACAGTTTCGGTTAACGTTGCAAAGCGTGAGGTTCCTTTTGCAGAAAGGCAATACACAATTCGCGAGCGCCGAGAAAGTCCACCTTCGTCGCTTAACGTTTCTTCAATCAGTCCGGCATCGAGCATTTTGCGAAGTTGCGGATAGAGAACAGAAAATGAGAGAGCTCGGAAAGGTCCGTAAATAGCAATTAAGCGTTTCCGTAGTTCATAGCCGTGGAGTGGACTTTGCGAGAGCAGGCCAAGGAGGGCAAACTCCAAGGACTCACTGCGTGAACGCATCGGATCTCACCTTTACAGTTGTAGCTATCGGGCAGGCGGGGATATTCCTGCATGTATATCGATTCGATATATCGAATGCTCATCTAATCGGATATGGCCATAGAGGTCAACTCACCCGCGTAATTACCCGGCGTGGCGTACTTCCCGGTACTCAGAGGCCGGTTATCCCCTCGCTCTACCCTCAATACGCACAGTCATCAGCTGCTCTCACTCGAGAGGGCAGCGATTCGGAAAGGGATGATCAATGTCACTACTCACGTGGAAACTTCATGGCACCGGCAAGACCATTGGTGCAGGGGAAGTTGTTTCAACAGATGAGCGCTTAAGTTGGCCCCGCACCATCGGAGTCGGCGTGCAACATATCGCGGCAATGTTCGGTGCAACTTTCCTGGTTCCCATTATCACTGGGCTACCTCCAACAACCACACTCTTTTTCTCAGGAATTGGAACACTCCTCTTTCTGATCATCACTAAAAATCGAGTTCCAAGTTATTTGGGCTCATCATTTGCCTTTTTAGCCCCTATTGCCGCCGCCAAAGCTGGAGGCGGAATGTCTAACGCACTCGGTGGGGTAGTAGCTACCGGAGTTATTTTGGCAATCATTGGTTTGATTGTAAAATCTGCTGGCATCGCCTGGATCAATTGGCTCCTTCCCCCACTTGTTACCGGCACGATTGTTATGGTCATTGGATTAAACCTTGCAGGGGCTGCAAAGAATAATTTTGTACAAGGTCCACTTGTAGGAATTATTACTCTCGCATCGATTGGTTTGATATCAGCATTCTCGCGAGGCTTCATGGGTCGCATCAGCATTTTCCTTGGTCTCGTTGTCGGATATGTTGTGGCACTCCTTATGGGCGATGTTAAAACTGAAGGAATCACATCTGCGAAGTTGTTTGCGATGCCATCTTTTACAAGCCCAACATTTGATATCAGCGCAATCCTGCTCTTCCTACCAGTAGTTCTTGTACTCATCGCTGAAAATGTTGGACACGTTAAAGCCGTATCAGCAATGACTGGTAAAAATCTTGATGATCAAATGGGAATGGCCCTATTTGCTGATGGCGTCGCTACAACACTTGCTGGTGTAGGCGGCGGTTCTGGTACTACTACGTACGCAGAAAACATTGGTGTCATGGCTGCAACCCGTGTCTATTCCACCGCTGCATATTGGATAGCAGGAGCAGGCGCAATCTTGCTTTCCCTCTCTCCTAAATTTGGAGCGGTACTAAGTTCAACTCCAGTTGGAGCCCTCGGTGGCGTTGGCGTTGCTCTCTTTGGAATGATTGGCGTACTTGGTGCGCGAATCTGGATAGAAGGCAAAGTTGATTTTTCTAAGTCAACAAACTTGATTATTGCTGCTTCTGCTTTGATTATCGGTATCGCCGATATGTCATGGACCAGCGGTGACTACTCATTCGGTGGAATCATTAACGCAACACTCGTGGCTGTAATTGGCTATCAAGTGTTGAGCTCCATTGCTAAATCACGCGGTAACTCATAAGTTATTGCATCTAGTACTAATTTAGCCCAATAACTAGAAGTGGGCGTTGGTCGCTAAACGGCCCTCGCCCACTTCTCTTTATGTCACTTCTCTTCAGATAACATAAGCTCATGTTTCCCAGTCGCCTCGGCGAATATTTAGCGACATCAATCGTAATAATTTTGGCACCGGGTCCTAGCGTTCTCTTTATTATCGCAAGAGCCGTTTCGTGGGGAAGAAAAACTGCCCTCTACACAGTCACCGGGAATGCAATTGGCTCATTTATTCTGTCGGCGCTTGTTGCCGTTGGTCTCGGTCCAATTTTGCAACGATCAGATCTAGCTTTCGCAATCGTGCAATGGGGCGGTGGTTCTTATCTTATTTATCTTGGTATAGATGCTCTTAGGCACCGCCATGCACATGCTGCAAATATGCGAGCAAAGGGCACAGATCAACCTTCAGGTTTTCAATCAATGCGCGAAGGTTTCTGGGTCGCCGTTCTGAATCCAAAAACACTTGTCTTCTACGCCGCAGTCCTTCCTCAATTTATTGACCGTGACGGAACAAATGCCACCTCACAATTACTTGTCCTTGGAGCAATTTTTGTTTTACTGTGCTGGTTTTCAGATGGCACTTGGGGGTTGCTTGCTGGCACCGTGCGTCAATGGTTAGCAACTGATGCTTCTCGCTTGGTGATTCTCCGGGGAATTGGAGGAAGCGTGATGATCGCACTCGGCGCGTTCATCCTTGTGGGAGCACTGCGTCAGGCCCTTGGGTAATACTTGCACTATGAAAAAACCTGCATCTCCAGCACGTGAAAATATTTCACCCTCTGATTTAACTTTTGGACTCTCTACATGCAGGAGATGCCTGTGGATTAAGTACTGGTACAAAGTCATCATGCCTGGCCAATTTCCGCTTGTTAAACCACTTTCGCAATCACAGGAAGAGCATTTTAGAAGAGCTTCCATGCCAGACATAGACTCTTCGTTGCGCCCAGGCGTTGTAAAACAATGGGGTCAATGGGTAAAAAGCCAGCCGATCGAAATTAATGGAGCTCCAACGCGATGGAGAATCAATGGAATTTATGACCTCCTTGCTCACAATGACGATGGCACTGTTGGTTTAATTGATTGCAAAGTTTCTGATTCCGAGCGCGATAGCGGTGAATTTTACGCCCCTCAATTAGAGGCATATGCCTACGCTATTGAAAACCCGGCGACTGGGAAAGAATTCGCTGTTGCTTCAATGGGTTTGCTCATTTGGAAGCTCGATGGCATTGCCGAAACTGCCAGTGGGGCTCATGGCTTCGGTGTGGCTCAAAGTTATGTTCCTGTTGCTAGAAATGGTGCGAAGTTTCAAGAAGTCATTGCTGATTTCATTTCATGTCTTGAAGGACCATTACCTGAAGCTGGGAGTGAATGTTCCACCTGCAACTACTTAAACCAACGATTAGCTTTAGAAAATTAAGGCGCCTACTCGTCCTCTGACTCGTCTTTTAATTCACTTTTGCGTCGCGATGCGTACATGTCCACATACTCTTGTCCTGAAAGTTTTTGGAGTGTAGACATCAATTCATCTGTAGCTAATCGGAGAACTGCTAAATCTGTTGAATCCCCCGTCAGATAAATTGGCTCACCAAATACCATTTTTACCCGCATGACCTTTGGAATTACTTTGCCAGTAGGTTGAATTTTCTCAGTATTAAACATTGCTACGGGAACGATCGGTGCGCCAGATTCAATAGCCAACCGCGCTATTCCGGTACGCCCCTTGTACAAACGGCCATCTGGTGAACGAGTACCTTCTGGGTAAATTCCCAGACAATTTCCTTCGGCTAAAACTTTCAGACCAGTGATAAGTGCAGCTTCACTTCTTCGCCCGCCCGAACGATCAACGGGAACTTGCCCTAGCGCAATGAAAGTGAGTTTCTTCAATAAACCTTTTGGTCCGGGTGCCGTGAAATATTCGCTCTTTGCCAAAAAGGTAACTTTGCGAGGAAGCACAAGTGGCATAAAAATCGAATCGCTGAAAGATAGATGGTTCGACGCAATTATCACTGGTCCGTTGATTGGAACATTACGCAAACCTTTGACCTTGGGACGAAAGAGAATCATTAAAAACGGCGTGAGGAAAGCGCGCAGAAATGCATAGGGAACATTCATCGGCTTACCTCCACTTCGTGTCTAGGGGACCAATTTAGTCGCTATACGCTGGATATGACACTATGGGAAAGTGACGCATATCCCAAATATCGGACGATATGAGTTTTCAGGGGACGATATCGGCGTTGTCATTCTCGGAAACTCCGAAAGTTTTCCGAAATTGACGCAATCCCTCGTCGGCGAAGGATTGAAAGTTCTCAATCAAAACGCCACCGATAAAAATTCCTACGAATTTGCAGAGCGACAATATTTAGACCTCAAATCTCGATGCACAAAAATCTACATCGCAAGCTTCTTTGATGCAGCCCACCATGCACTTGCATTAGCGCAGAATTACTCAAATGAAATTTCAGGTTTGATACTCATCGAACCAAAACTCCTGACAAATAGATTTCTGAAATCTTCAAAAGAGGTCCAGAACAATTTATACCTGGTCGATCAACCCACACTACTTCTTTACCCAAATCCAGAAAACGGTGCTTCTGCAGCAGCTACTGCGTCGCTTTATATTGCCGATGAAATCTCCGCCCCATTTATCAAGGAAGTGCTACTGGAGATATCTTTCAGCGCCTCTGACAACGACCTCCCATTACTTATTGATGAAGCGTTATTTTTTGTGGACGAAACAAAAGACAACTCGTGGATTGCAGATGGCACATCTGATGACGTAGAGCTCATAGATGCTGAATTTCAATCTATCGTGGCAGGGCTATCGCTCGATGAATCCACGCCAAATACCTACCTTGACCAACTTAATTCGCAAGAGGAAGAGCGCTTCCAAATCCCTAACCCTGAGCTTTTGCCCATAAGGAATCGTTCAAAAAGAAATGCAATATTTTTTATGGTAGTCGGTCCCGCTTATGCCTTAGCAACAACAATTATTGGATTTAACCCCTTTGGTATCGAGCCATGGCCAGGAGTTTTAGCTTTTATCGGTGGTTTGGCATATTTTCTTCATTTAACCCGAGATGATTTCAATGACGACGACGGCGCCGTCGTCTAAGAATTAAGATTCAGCGAATTTTTTTAATTCTTTAAGAGCTAAATCTATGACCATCTGCTCTTGCTTCTTTCTCATCATGGCGGGCACTGGCATCGACAGGGCGACGGTAAGTTCGTACGTCACTTTTGTGCTCTCTTCATCCTCTTCTGAAATCACATAGGCACCATCCATCGCAGTGAGGAGGTCGGCATCAGAAAGGGAAAATTCCAAGCGCCCAGGCGCATTGCTCCAGTCGTAATCCAACGTGACTCTATCTTTCATTACCCCAGCCTCAATAGAGAGCTTCACCGAAGTCACCCTGCCTTCGCCATCCGAACTCTGGACTTCGGCAGACTTTATGGAAGTGGACCATTGTGGATAAGAGGCTAAATCAAAAAGAATTTCTTGAACCCGCGCAACGGGTGCCTCAATAGATATCGTTCCAGTCGATGTATCGCTCATGTCGCCTAGATTACCTCTTTCCGTTCGAAGCTATCTCACGCTAGCGTAGGTGCCATGAACGAAATTTCGCTGCCAGCCCTTGTTCCCGCGGCTACCTCTGGAAACCTCACTCGCTTTGTATCCGATCGTGCTGCGAACGAGCCGAAACGAATTGTTCTCTCAAGACCACTGGGTGACGGTTGGCAAAGTGTCACAGCAATTGAATTTGAAAGAGAAATTAAAGCCGCTGCTAAAGGTTTAGTTGCCTCTGGAGTATCTATTGGCGATCGAGTGGCAATCATGGCCCGTACTCGTTATGAATGGACGGTTCTGGATTTCGCAATTTGGTATGCCGGAGGTTGCGTTGTCCCGATTTATGACACTTCTTCTGCAGAACAGATTCAATGGATTCTTACCGATTCAGAAGCTACAGCACTAGTCGTTGAAACTCCCCTATTAAAAGAATTAGCAACACCTGTGCTACCTGCACACACCAAAAATGTTTGGACTATGACAGATGATGTTTTACACGTTCTGGCTCAAGCAGGCTCTAACATTTCTGATGAAGAAATTGACCGCAGGCGAAATTCTTTAAAACCTGAGAGTTTGGCGACTTTGATTTACACCTCAGGTACAACAGGCAAACCAAAAGGCGTTCAAATAACACATGGAAATTTTCTTGCAGAATGTGAAAATGTTATCCAAGGCGCTAAAGATTTATTTCTCAAGCCAGGTGGATCAACACTTCTCTTCTTGCCCGTTGCGCATGTCTTCGGTCGAATGGTCCAACTAGGCGCTATCGGCGCTGGTTTACACATGGCACATTGCAGTGATCCAGCAACACGACTGCCACAAGATCTCGGAACATTTAAACCCACTTTCGTTTTAGCCGTTCCACGAATTTTCGAAAAAATCTATAACGGTGCGGAAGCACGCGCAGAAGCCGCTGGAAAGGGAAAAATCTTCCACAAAGCCGCTGATGTGGCGGTTTCTTATAGCGAGGCAATGGATAGAGGGCGAATTCCTCTTCTTCTCTCTATCAAACATGCCGTCTTTGACAAACTGGTGTATTCAAAAATTCGGACAGGAATGGGTGGCCGAGTTGAGGCAGCGATCTCAGGTGGTGCACCACTCGGTGTCAGGCTAGGTCACTTCTATCGTGGCGCTGGAGTGCGCGTACTTGAAGGTTACGGTTTAACTGAAACGACGGCCGGAGCAACTCTTAATTTAACAAGCGATCACAGAGTGGGTTCTGTTGGACGCCCTATCCCTGGTACTTCCATTCGCATTGCCGACGATGGTGAAGTGCTCATCAAAGGCGGCATTGTGATGCGCGGGTATTGGCAAAACGAAGAAGCAAATGCAGAAGTATTCACTTCAGATAAATGGTTCCGTTCTGGGGATTTGGGCCGCCTTGATGATGATGGTTTTCTTTATATCGTTGGCAGAAAGAAAGAACTCATAGTTACATCTGGTGGCAAGAATGTTGCACCAGCAGTTCTCGAAGATCGACTGAGAGCACACCCACTTGTTAGCCAATGTCTAGTTGTAGGAGATAACAAACCATTTATAGCAGCACTCGTCACTATTGATGCTGATGCACTTAAAAATTGGGTTGCGGTAAATAAGAAGGATGGTAAGTCAATCGCCGACCTTGTGCGTGACCCTGATTTGATTTCAGTAATCCAAACGGGAGTAGATGAAGCAAATAAAGCGGTAAGTAAAGCTGAATCAATTCGGAAATTCACAATACTTCCGACTGACTGGTCCATAGCTGGTGGCCAACTCACGGCGAAACTTTCAATAAAGCGACACGTGGTCGCGCAACAGTGCGCATCTGAAATAGAGGCGCTCTACCAATAGAGCCTGATAGATGACAAGCCTTGAGCGCATCCATCTAGCACAAGAACTTCACGATGGAATCGCTCAAGATCTCGTTGCAATTGGATATTCACTAGATGCCCTTTTAGCAATGCCTGACGCCTCAACTGCCTCAAAGCGTGAAATAAGAAGGCTGAGATTTCTCATCAGCGTAATTATCGAAAAAGTCCGAAATGAAATGTTCGATCTTCGGAACACACCTGCAAGCACATTCGCCCATGACATCGAACTACAGGCACAATCGTTATTGATTCCCTTCACTCTGGAACAGGGTCTATACACATCAACGTGGATCGATACTGACCTGCGGAGAATCCAAATTCATAAAATTGTCCGTGAAATTTTTAGGAATATTGCAGAACACTCGAAAGCCTCCAATGTGAGCGTTATTCTCAAAAGCACTTCTCAGGACTTCACTTTGATTGTTAGTGATGATGGTGTCGGCGGCGTTTTCGAAGCCAATTTTGGAATGGGTTTACTGGGTGCATTTGAAAGAGCAGTGGCAACCGGAACCAGAATTGGCTACACATCAGATTCCAGTGGAACAACATTTACAGTAGAAAGTTCCCATGATCAATAACTCTGATATTTCAATCGTGCTCATCGATGATCATCAAGTGGTCCGAGAGGGTCTAAAAAGCGCCTTAACTTCTCACGGATTCTCTGTCGTTGGAGAAGCGGCCAGCAAGAAAGAGGCTTTCGCGCAGATAGCGCATGTAAACCCAAAAGTTATCGTTGTTGATCTACATCTTCCTGATGGAAGCGGATTAGATCTCATCGCATGGGCAAGGGGAATTTCTTCCACATTAGGAATAGTTGTTTTGACTATGAGTGACGATGACACATCCCTACTGGCAAGTTTGCAATCGGGGGCAAATGCCTTTCTTTCAAAAAGTGCGCCACTCTCTCATGTGATTTCTGCGATTACGCTAGCTTTTATATCTCCACAAAGTTTCACTGGGACTGGTCTCACTGATGCAATCAAACGCAAGCGAGATGGATTTGGTATCACTGCTAGAGAACTTACCGTTCTTGAATTCCTACCTAAAGGGCTTACTTCCGCCTCAATAGCTAAAAATCTTTATCTCTCAGAGGCGACGGTGAAATCACACCTAGCTTCGATCTATCGAAAACTACACGTAGCAAATAGAGCACAAGCGGTGGTTGTTGCAATGAAAAATGGAATCATCTCGTAATCTTTAAAATTTCCCAGAATCTCTTAGCCCAGCGATCCCAGCTCCACTCTTCGATAATCCAATTTCTTCCAGCAATTCCCATTTGATGAGCTTTTTCAGGATTTGATAAGAGATCGACAATAGCCTTCGAAATCGCCGCTAAATTTTCACCATCAACTACCACGCCAGTAATGCCATCAAGAACTGCATCAGGTGCGCCTCCAGAATTTCCAGCGATTACCGGTAATCCGCATGCGCTAGCTTCGAGATAAACAATTCCAAGACCTTCAACTTCAAGTCCGGCAAAACGAGATCGGCATGGCATGGCAAATATGTCACCTACACAAATGTATTGGGGCAAATCTGAATATTGCACTCTCCCGATAAATGTCACTGCATCTGTGACTCCGCTCTTGTGCGCAAGTGCTTCAAGCTTTTTACGGTAAGGACCTTCGCCAACAAGTAATAGATGTGCGTTCGGAATTTTCTGGCGAATTGCAGGAAGCGCCTGAATGAGTCGATCTTGCCCTTTTCGATGCACCAGGCGTCCAACGCTCACAATAACTTTTGCACTACTGAGCCCTAATTCGTTACGCAACAAAGACGATGAAGGGTCTGGTGCAAAATGTGAAGTGTCTATACCTGGGGCCAATTTCTCCATCGAATGAGCACTCTGCGAATTTAATGATTGTGAAATCTCATTTTTAGTAAAATTTCCCAGATGAGTAAGAACATCTACTGATCGCGCAATTTTGGAGAGCGCAAGTGAGAATGGAAACACTTTCGCCCACCACACTTCATGCCCATGTGTAAGTGCCACAATATGCTCTACCCCCGATGCTCTTAGGGATGGGGCAAGTAATCCCAGCGGAGCTGCTGCACCAAAAACTCCAATTTCAATTCCGGAATTTTTACTCATTTTCCGAATCGCACGTGCAACCCTGGGGGTTGGAAGTAAAACCCGCGCACGGTCCCGAATCACCGATACTCCATACTCTTCGTGCCATGAATGGTCATAGGCCTGCGTATCGTTTTGAGCCGAGGTATAGACCGTGACACTGTTTTTCGGCAAGCGCTCGATTAATCCGATAATAAAGGTTTCTATTCCCCCAGCACGGGGACCAAAATCATTTGTGACGAAAAGTATTTTCTCCACGTTAGAAACGGCGCGCAGCCACTAACCGTTTACTACCTATTGCCATTCCAAATTCAGCAACCTTTACCCGAGATCCCGGCCTTGGGGCATGCACCATGCGATGAGATCCCATATAAATACCAACGTGTGAAATAGGACTTCCAAAGAAAACCAAATCCCCAGCTTTGAGTGCATTCAATGGAACATACTTTCCAAAGTGTGTCTGCGCTGCAGCAGAGTGTGGAAGAGAAACTCCAGCAACTTGCAAAGCGCGCATTGTTAAACCAGAGCAATCCCAATACGTCATTCCTGCAGCGCCAAATATATAGCGATCGCCGATCTGCTTAAGTGCAAATTTCAAAGCGACTCCAGCTCTACCTGAAATACCATTTGCCTTTCTTGCCAAAGCTAGCGAAGATGCCTGATCGGCATTTTCACGAGCGAGCGCCAACGCAGCTAAACGCTCTCGGTCTGCTTTCTTAAGTTTTGCCAAAATTGATTCTGCTTCTTTGAGTTTAGATTGGGCTTGCGCAGCTTGTTTAGTCAATCGAGTTTGCGTAGCTGCGACAAGTGCGAGTTTGTCATTAACTGTCATTGTCGTAGCGCTTAATCGTTGTTGCGCAGCAGCGAACTTATTGAGCTCATGTGCTTTTCTGCGAGTAAGTGATTCAAGAGATCCTGCGGCAGATAAATACAGTGTGGGGTTACTAGAAAAGAGAAGCTCAAGACTTTGGCTAATTCCACCAGATTTGTATTGCTCTATTGCAATTGACCCTAGAACTTTGCGTAACTGGTCGACCGTTTGACCTTGGACCGCCGCTTCTTGCTTTATTCCCAACAACGTCTTGTTCAGTTGTGCCAGTTGAACTTTGGCTGCTTGGGCACCTTCTGCCGCAGCTGCTGCTTCCTCCTGCAAGATGGTGACCCGTCCTTGAATTTCTTCAAGAGTGGGTGCTGCGGTGGCAGGAAAGGTGAGAAGAGTGAGTGGGCAGACCATACTTATCAGCGCTAGCGCGCGCAAAATTTGATGGGGACCACTTCTCATTTGGTCAGGCTAACGCGATTCGGCATGGGTATTCAAACTTCAAGCGCGCTATGAGCCTGAGAATTACCCGGAAATACGCTTCGTGAAGTGCAGTGGAAGGAGAATCTCTCGTGAAGCGAGCAGATCTAGCGCCTCGCGAGTCCTATCGCTGACCTCTTGTGTGGTGGAGGGCGTAAGGAAAGTTGAGACAACGCAATCATGGCAAGCAATTTCTTTCATGGTGCACGTACCGCAGTCAATGATCATGAAATCAGGTTACAGACCGCCACTGACAAAGAAATGGGCGCGACATAGCTAGGGTTGTTACCTTTGCCTGGTGACTACGGTGGCTTCCATTCTCTTAGGCGCTGATGGCTCGACCGCTAAAGGCGGTAACTCCATAGCGCTGCGAACCCCCGCGGACGAAAGCAGATTTCTCGCGCACCGGCGAAGTGGTGATGTGATTGTTATTGGAGGTGCCACCGCCCGGGCTGAAAGTTACGCCAGAACACCTACCGCTCTCGTGATCGTTTCTCACACCGAGCCTGAAACCCTTCACCTTAATCCTCAATCGGTTTGGTGGGAGATGTCTCCTGGTGACGCTGTACGAAAAGCCCAACGTGAATATGGGGAGAAAGTCTTTACCGAAGGAGGAATCTCATTTCTAAGGGCGCTACTTGAAGAAGAACTCGTTGATGAACTCAGGATCAGTGTGAGCCCTGCAGTCAACGGCACACATAAGGTTTCCTTGCAGGAATTACTTGCAAAATATTCTGATGTCGTAAATGATCAAGTAGAAGAAACTACTTTCTATAAATGCTCGCAACTCATCAAGCAGAAGAAATAAGCGCAACACCTGCTACTGCCAAGACAATTCCAATATATTGAATTTTCTGCAATCGCTCGTGCAAAATCTTAAAAGCGAGAATCGCCGTCATAATTGGGAAAAGCGATCCGATGACCATAACGACAGAAACTAAACCACGGGTGCAAGCAATTCCAATGAGGAGATTCGCCGTAAAATCGGCAATCCCAATGAGCGCTACGGAAGGAATATCTTTAGGAGTAAATCCGCCAATACTTCGAATTTTCAACGCCAATATAAATGAAATCACTAACGTTGCAACTCTCATCATGATCATTGTCATCAAAGCGCTTGTGAGAGATCCTTGCGCCATGAAAGTTAAACTAATTCCAAAACCTAGCGCTGCGCCTACTGCCAACGCTAAAGGCTTTAATGAAAGACCTTGAGATACCTCGGGTCCACTTGCGCAGAAGGCCCCAAGTAAAGCAATGGTGATTCCAATACCTTGAGTAAGTGAAAGTATTTCACCTTGAATAAGCGCGTAGGTAGCAGGGATTATTGCTGACAACGAACTGATCGGCGATACAACTCCCATTCGCCCTGTTGCGAGTCCTGCATATAAACAGCTCAAACCCAAATATCCAGCAATGCCTGCAAAAATTCCAGAAACAAAATATCCACCGAGATCGAAATTTGGTGCAACCCAGCCATTCGAAATCAAGAGAACGATTAATCCAAAGAGCAGACCTATTGCTTGAGAGATACCGGTGACAGCAAATGCTGGATGCTTTTTGGCCAGCCTTCCGCCCTGAAAATCGGCACTGCCCCAGAGCACGCTGGAGAAAAGCGCTAATGCGATAGCCATGTGGGGTAGGTTACCGCCCCGCCTCCCACATTTACCCTCTGTACTTCTTTACATTTAAGGTATGAACGCTCAAGAGTTTGCTCGTGTTGGTGAGCTTTTTCGTGCATTCACTCCAAGAAATGAAATTCTCCTAGAGGAAGTCCCTGCTCCTCAAAAATTGGCAGCTTTCGCACTCGCATTTTCAGCTGATGTCAGCAATGGCCTTGAAGGCGATGATGAAGATGAAATTGCATCCGGTCGTTTTGTTATCTTGCACGAGCCAGGTGGCCAAGATACGTGGGAGGGTGAATTTCGCTGCGTAACATTTGTCAGGGCTGATGTTGATCCTACGATGCAAGAGGACCCCCTACTTCCAGATCACGGATGGAAATGGTTATTGGCATCTTTAGAAAGTGCAGGATGTAAATACAACGCGGCAAGCGGAACCGTGACTCGGGTAGTTAGCGAATCATTTGGAAAACTTTCAGGAAAAGATGGTGAAGCAGAGATGGAAATTCGCGCTTCATGGTCGCCGGTCATAAAGTCAACAGAAGACTTAGCTACTCACCTGCAAGCCTGGTGTAATTTGCTCACCGAAGTTGCGCTCATTACTCCAATTCCTGAAGGCGTTTCTGCACTTCCTCGTATTCGCAAATAACATATGCATGTTGATGGCGACCAAGAACTCTCTGTAGAGCCAGCAGCAACGCCCCTTCTTGTTCCCCTCTCTGGAACTCCCCCACTTATTTCTACGGATTATGAATTAACTCGTGCTATCGATTCTCTGGGTGCGGGTGAGGGACCTTTTGCGATAGATGCCGAGCGAGCGAGCGGATACAAATACAGCCAACGTGCGTATCTCATTCAAATAAAACGCACGAATGGCGGGCTGCATCTGATCGATCCCATTGCATTTGATCACCCTCATCCTCTCTTTGAACGCCTAAACCAACTTTTAAAGAGCGATGAAGTGATTCTGCATGCCAGCACGCAAGATTTGCCTTGTCTTCGCGAAGTTGGGTTGCACCCACAACGACTCTTTGACACAGAACTTGGTGGGCGATTAGCAGGACTTCCACGCGTTGGTCTTGGTGCGCTCATTGAAACTCAACTAGGTTTTTCACTTGCAAAAGAACATAGCGCTGTTGACTGGTCCTCGCGACCATTGCCACATGATTGGCTGACGTATGCAGCGTTAGATGTTGAATTATTAGTAGAGCTACGAGAGAAAATTGCGCAACTACTTTCTGCGTCGAAGAAACTGGCATGGGCTGAGCAAGAGTTTGCGGCAATTCTTGAATCTCCACCGATGCCTCCTCGTAAGGATCCATGGCGCAGAACGTCGGGGATGCATAAGATCAAAAAACAAGAGCAACTAGCAATCATCGAAGAGCTGTGGTCTGCTCGAGATGAAATTGCACGCAGCGCAGATATTGCTCCCGGCAAACTCCTCACTGATAACGCAATTTGCGAACTTGCGATGAGCGCTCCTGTTGATCGCAAAAGCTTTGAAAAAGCGCTACGTCCACTCGGAATGCGAGCGCGCTGGTTGGAAAATGTGGATGTGTGGATGTCGGCCATTACCCAAGCCCTTTCAAAGTCAGAAAGTCTCTGGCCACCATTACGGCCAGCAACTGACGCGCTTCCACCAATAAAAATCTGGCGCGATAAATTCCCTATTAAATTTGCCCATCTTTCACATGCTCGTGCTGGGGTAGATGCGCTTGCAGAACTCCATGTTTTGCCACCAGAAAATCTCATCACCCCAGAATTTGTTCGCCGTATCTGTTGGCACGAACCTCAAGACGTACCTGCAGCGCTCTTAGAACTAGGCGCTAGGCCATGGCAAATAGAGATTGTCACAGCCACATTGCAGGCATCTCTTCTCGAGCGCGTACCACTTCCCACGCCTATTGAGGAAGAACCAGCAGTGTGACCAATTACGCAACAATCAAGTTGCGTAATTAATCTCTACCCTTTAGATTTATAACGTGCTCAGTACCTTTGTCATCGCCCTTCGTGAGGGGCTAGAAGCTGCCCTTATCGTGGGAATCTTGATTGCCTACATCGTCAAGACTCAAAGAAGGCAACTACTTGTTCCGCTATGGACTGGCGTCGCCCTGGCAATTATTGCCAGTTTTGGATTGGGCGGGTTCTTATCGTTTACCTCAGCAGAACTCACTCCCAAGGGAGGCGCATTTTTCGCTGGAACTACTTCTTTCCTTGCTGTTGGTTTCGTAACGTGGATGGTTTTCTGGATGCGTTCTGCCTCCCGAGGTCTGCGAGAAGAACTCAATAGCAAGATGGAGAAAGCCCTTATTACAGGGCCAATTGCCCTAGCTACAACTGCCTTTTTTGCTGTTGCGCGCGAAGGATTAGAAACTGCGCTCTTTGTTTACGCAAATTTTAAAACCGTGGCAGCAACATCAAATGCATCAATTGGCTTAGTCCTGGGTTTTGCCGTAGCGATAATCTTGGGTGCATTGGTTTATAACCGATCAGTCAAACTCAATCTCGCACGCTTTTTTACCTATACATCGATTGCACTTATCGTTGTTGCTGCAGGAGTTCTCTCCTACGGCGTACACGAATTTCAAGAATTGGGTTGGCTACCTGGCGCAGATTCGTTCGCTTGGGATGTCACTTCCTGGATGGCGAACGACTCTCTCCTAGCAACGATCTTGGGTGGAACTGTGGGCTTTGATACAACTACATCCTGGCTACAGCTTCTCATTTGGAGCGGCTACCTCTTATTCACGCTTATGACATATCTCCGCCCCGCCAGAGTTTCGCTTTCGACTACTCGCTAGTAACCTTCTAACTAGACCTATTGCGAGGCACACTCGCTTTCTAAGTAGAGGAGTTCACATGACTCGTTCAGTCGTTCTCGTCGATGCGGTAAGAACACCATTTGGTAAAGCCGGATCGCTCTTTGCGGAAACCAGAGCAGATGACTTGATGGTTCGCGCGATTCGCGGACTCCTTGAACGAAATCCTAAAGTCTCCCCCGTAGATATCGATGATGTCGCGATTGCGGCTGCAACTCAAACAGGTGACCAAGGTATGAATATTGGTCGGAGTGTTTCACTACTTGCAGGCCTTCCAGTGAGTGTTCCTGGTTATTCAGTTGATCGTTGGTGTGCAGGTGCACTCACCGCTGTCACAACTATTTCTGGATCCATAGCCATGGGCGCATATGACATTGCAATCGCAGGTGGAGTCGAACATATGGGGCATCATCCAATCGGTGATGGAATGGATCCCAACCCTCGTTATATTGCAGAGAAGATTGTTGATACAGATGCTCTCTCTATGGGAGCAACTGCTGAACGGTTGCATGACAGATTTCCTCATTTAACTCGCGAGCGTTCCGATGCTTACGCATTTAATTCCCAAATGAAAACTGCAAAAGCTTATGCAGATGGAAAGATTCAAAGAGATTTAATTCCTGTTGCAGCGCGCAGCGTAGAACTAGGCTGGGGCATTGCAACAGTGGATGAGCCACCACGCCCAAGCACAACTCTTGAAGCACTTGCAGGACTTAAAACTCCGTTTCGTCCAGCAGGACGAGTCACAGCCGGAAATGCAGCTGGCCTCAATGATGGCGCAACAGCTGCTCTGCTTGCTAGCGAAGAACGAGCTCGCGAATTAGGACTTACAGTGAAAGCGCGTCTAGTTACATTTGCATTCGCGGGCGTAGAGCCAGAAGTAATGGGATATGGACCAGTTCCATCCACTATTAAAGCGCTCGCAAAAGCAGGACTTACCATTGAAGATATTGGTTTATTTGAAGTCAATGAAGCTTTCGCAATTCAGGTTTTATCGTTTCTTGATTACTTTGGAATTGCTGATGACGATGCCCGGGTTAATCCATTCGGAGGAGCAATAGCAGTGGGTCACCCATTGGCTTCTTCCGGAGTGCGTCTGATGCTTAATCTGGCCAGAAGTTTTGAAGAGCGCCCAGAAGTTCGATATGGCATCACCACGATGTGTATCGGTTTAGGAATGGGTGGCACAGTAATTTGGGAGAACCCACATTTCAAAGGTGGGAAATAACATGAGCGCTGCTGATCTACAAGTACCTGCAGGGGCACCAGATGAGGTTGTTACGAAGTCGGTAGTACGCACAGTTGATTTACAGGCATTTGGTTTTAAGGGCTCCCTCGCTCTTATCACGTTAGATAACGGTGAAGACCACAATCGTCCAAATACTTTTGGTCCTGCATCACTTGCCAGCTTAGATGCTGCAATCACAGAAGCGATAGCGCAGAAGCCATCTGCAATTGCTGTAACGGGTAAGCCATTCATTTTTGCCGCGGGTGCAGATCTTTCTGCCCTAAGTTTCTTAACTTCTAGAGAACAAGCGCTCCAAATTGGAAAACTTGGTCACGATGTATTTCGTCGCCTGGGAGAATCAGATATTCCAACATTTGGATTTATTAATGGTTTAGCTCTGGGCGGCGGATTAGAAGTTGGTCTTCACTGCACGTACCGAACACTTGCAAGTACAGCACTTACTGGTTTACCTGAAGTGTTTTTGGGGTTAGTTCCTGGATGGGGCGGAGCAACGCTGCTTCCCCAACTCATCGGACCCGAACGAGCAGTCCAAGTCATTATGTTGAATGCTCTCAACAACAATACGATGCTGAAAGCAAAAGATGCGCTGGCACTTGGCGTAGTAGATGACGTTTATGAACCAGCAGATTTTCTTGAAAAATCAGTAATCTTTGTTGCTGACATTTTATCTGGTACCAAAAAAATTGAGCGCAAAAATTACACAGATGCTGCTGGCTGGGATGTTGCTCTAGCTACAGGTAAAGCCGCTTACATGAAAAAATATGGTGGAGCTGAAATTGAAGCGCCTCGACGTGCACTTGAATTGATTGCAGAGTCGCGCACTGCAACCCGTACGAGTGGCTTCAATGCAGAAGACCAAGCGTTAGCAGACCTCACCATGAATGATCCGCTTCGTGCATCCTTGTATGCGTTCAACCTCATTCAAAAGAAGCGTAAAAAAGTTGAAGGCGCTCCAAAACCTGCACTCGCCAGAAAGATCACCAAAGTTGGCGTTGTAGGAGCAGGTCTCATGGCTTCACAACTCGCTTTACTCTTAGTAAGGAATTTGAAATGTCCTGTTGTCATGACAGATCTAGATCAAGAACGTGTAAACAAGGGCGTTGCGTGGGTTCATGACGAAATTGCTAAGTTAGTTGAAAAGGGACGACTCAATAAGGAAAACGCGCAACGACTCACTTTATTGGTGACGGGGTCAGTTGATCAGAGCGTTTTCTCGAATGCAGATTTTATTATTGAAGCGATTTTTGAGGAACTTGCTTTGAAACAAGAGTTATTCAAAAATTTAGAAAAAATAGTAGGACCCGAATGTATTCTCGCGACGAATACTTCATCGCTGAGCGTGGAAGCAATGACTCAGGGTTTAGCGCATCCAGAGAGAGTGATTGGTTTCCACTTCTTCAATCCTGTCGCAGTGATGCCACTTCTGGAGATTGCAAGAACTGCAACCACCGACGATGCAACCACTGCAACTGCGGTCAACATTGGCAAGGAACTCAAGAAGACAATGGTGATTACAAAAGATGCCCCAGGTTTTGTGGTTAACCGACTCCTGATTCGCTTCATGGGTGAAATCACTGATGCAACTGATGAAGGTACTCCGCCCGAAATTGCTGATAATGCAATGCGCAGTGTTGGGTTGCCTATGACGCCATTTGAGCTTCTAGGTTTAGTTGGTCCAGGTGTGGCGCTCCATGTTTCTGAAATTCTCAACAAAAATTTGGGCCCCCGTTATCGCGTCTCTCCTACGATGAAGCGCTTCGTAGAAAATGGGGTGCGCACTTTCTACATCAAAGGAGACGATGGGAAGCCGGTTCCCAATCCGCAAGCAGTTGCGCTCATCGAAAAAGGAAATTCGCCATCAACTTCTGAACAAGTGCGCCTACGAGCGCTGAGAGCGTTAGCGGAGGAAGCACGGATGATGTTGGATGAAAAAGTTGTTGCTACTCCAAGTGAGATCGATATCTGCATGCTTTTAGGAGCAGGTTGGCCAATGGTGCTTGGAGGAATTTTGCCTTACCTAGATCGAGAAGGAATTAGCGAAGAAGTGTCCGCTTCTCGCTTCCATCCTCGGGGTGTTGCTTCTTTGCCGTAAGGCCATAAAACCACGTAGATACTGTCCGCGAAATATTACTTGGCGTCATTCCTATATCTTCCATAATTTGTGATCGTTTTGAGTGCTCGATAAATGTTAATGGGACTCCAACAGAGTGAATAGGAGTTGAAATCCCAGCATCTCTAAACATTTCGGAAATACTGCTGGCAATGCCCGCATGCCTAATGCCATCTTCAATAACAACAACTGCTTGAAAGCTTTTTACCATGGTGAGCAAATACGGAGGTAACGGTTTTACCCAACGTAAGTCAACGACCGTTATTCCGATTTTCCCAATAGTTTGCGCTACTTGGACAGCAATATCTGCTACAGCTCCAACACTAATTAACAAAATATCTTTCTTTGATCCAGCGATCAGAGTATCGATGCCATCAACTCTTTCTATAGCCGGAATATCTTCAGGCACTGCACCCTTTGGAAAACGCACAAGCGATGGGGAATCAGAAATTCTGAGCGCTTCCTGCAGCGTTTCTCTCAATCGAGCCCCATCGCGTGGTGCTGCGATGTGCATTTTAGGAACGATTCCGCTGAGCGCCATGTCCCAAATTCCATGATGTGATGGACCATCATCACCAGTGATTCCAGATCGATCTAATACAAAGGTCACGCCAGCTCCATGAAGTCCAACGTCTAATAGCATCTGATCAAATGCTCTATTCAAAAAAGTCGAATAAAGTGCGACAACAGGATGTAAGCCTGCAAATGCCATGCCAGCAGCGCTCGTGACCGCATGCTGCTCCGCTATACCAACATCAATAGTTCGATCTGGAAATTGGCTTGCAAATTTATCTAACCCTGTAGGTCCAAGCATCGCTGCAGTGATTGCGACAACATCTTTTCTCTTTTTGCCAATCTCCACTAATTCTTGACTAAAGACAGAAGTCCATGACGGTGCAGAACTTTTCAGTGGGATTCCGGTTTCCGGATCTACTACACCGACTGCGTGGAATTTTTCGGCTTCGTCAGCAATCGCAGGCTGATAGCCACGACCCTTTTCTGTTATTGCATGAACGAGTACTGGGCCACCAAAGCTTTTAGCTTTCTTGAGGGCAATCTCCATGGCACCAATATCGTGTCCATCAATTGGTCCCATATATTTCAGACCCAAATCTTCAAACATGCCTTGTGGCGCTAGAAAATCTTTAGCACCCTTTTTAATTCCATGTACAACGTCATAAATAATTCCACCGACCCCAGGAATACTCAGTAGAGCTTTCTTTCCCCACTTGAGTATCCACTCATATTCTTTAGTAACTCGAAGTGTCGCCAAATATGTTGCCAATCCGCCGATTGTTGGCGAATAGGACCGTTCATTGTCATTAACAATAATCACTAAGTTTCTATTCTTATCAGCCGAAATATTATTGAGCGCTTCCCAGGACATTCCACCTGTCAGCGCGCCATCGCCCACTACAACCACGACGCATCGATTTTCTTGATCCGTCAGTGAAAAACCTCGCGAAATTCCATCGCCCCATGAAAGCGCGGTTGAGGCATGAGAATTTTCAATAACATCATGAACGCTCTCTGCGCGATTTGGATAACCCGCTAGTCCGCCTCTTTGACGCAGAAGATCGAAGCCATCTGCACGTCCCGTCAAAATCTTATGGACATAGGTTTGATGACCGGTATCGAAAACTATGACGTCTTTGGGAGATTTAAAAGCTCGATGAATGGCAATAGTGAGCTCGACAACTCCCAAATTGGGACCCAAGTGACCACCAGTTTTGGATACTTTTTCAATAAGGAATTGGCGAATCTCGCCCGCAAGTGTCGTCAATTCTTCAGGCGTGAATTTAGCCAGATCCGCCGGAGAATTGATCGAGTTAATCATGTCCTTACTCTACTTCTCGCCAGAAAATTGCGCATTACCTGCGCGCATCATTACAAAAGTGAGCGGAGCACGTACTGCATGATGCCACCGTGGCGGTAATAATCAGCCTCACCTGGAGTGTCAATCCTTACTTTCGCAGTAAAACTCTTCCCATCGGCAGTCACGGTAACTTCCTTTGGCACTCCCCCAGAATTCATCGCAGTGATGCCTGAAACGGTAAAAGTTTCACTACCGGTTAGACCGAGTGAGCTTGCGCTTTCTCCCTCTTTGAATTGCAATGGTAGGACGCCCATTCCAATTAAGTTAGAGCGATGGATTCTTTCGTAAGATTGCGCGATAACAACACGCACGCCAAGCAGCGCAGTTCCTTTTGCTGCCCAGTCTCTTGATGAACCTGATCCATATTCTTTGCCAGCCAAAATAACAAGTGGGATATTTGCACTTTGATAAGCGACGGATGCATCGTAAATAGTGCTCTGGTTGCCAGAGTCCAAGAAGTTTCTGGTGAACCCACCTTCAACTCCATCGAGCAATAAATTCTTGAGTCGAATATTTGCAAATGTTCCGCGAATCATTACTTCGTGGTTACCACGGCGTGAGCCATATGAGTTGAAGTCTTTGCGGTCAACTCCATGATCGGTTAAATACTTTCCAGCTGGAGAATCGGCTTTTATATTGCCAGCAGGTGAAATGTGGTCAGTAGTTACTGAGTCTCCTAAAATTGCCAAGACGCGAGCTTTAGCTATATCTGTTAACGGGAGTGGGTTTCTGGGCATTTCATCAAAATAGGGAGGCTTACGAACATAAGTAGATTGAAGATCCCACTCAAAGGTTTTCCCGGTTGGGGTATCTAGAGATTTCCAGCGATGATCGCCATCAAAAACACTCGCATAATCTTTAGTGAACATTTCTGAAGAGATTGCTGATGAGATCACTGAATCAATTTCTTGAGCACTTGGCCAAATATCGCGAAGGTAAACAGGATTGCCTTGTAAGTCATTACCAAGAGAATCCTTCTCAAAATCATGATCCATAGTGCCGGCAATTGCATAAGCAACTACGAGTGGTGGTGAAGCTAGGTAATTCATCTTTACATCCGGGCTAATTCGACCTTCAAAATTGCGATTACCCGACAGAACCGCAGTGACCGCAAGATCGTGCTCATTTACAGCCTTGCTTATTTCAAGTGGCAATGGGCCAGAATTTCCGATGCAAGTGACACACCCGTAACCAACTAAATTGAACCCTAATTTTTCCATGTATTGCGTGAGGTTTGCTCGATCGTAATAGTCAGTCACAACTTTAGAACCAGGAGCAAGCGTTGTTTTAACCCAAGGCGCTGAAGTGAGTCCTTTTTCAACAGCTTTCTTAGCAAGCAGTGCTGCGCCAATCATTACTGAGGGGTTGGAAGTATTAGTGCACGAAGTAATGGATGCGATGACTACGTCACCATTCTTAACCGTTGTGGCTTTTTGATTCACTTTTATATCAATAGGTGAACGATTAGTTTTTTCTGAAAAATAAGTCGGAAGAGAGGTTGCAAATGCAGATTTAGAATTAGTGAGTGAGATTCGATCCTGCGGGCGTTTAGGCCCAGCTATCGACGGAACAACTGTCGAGAGATCGAGTTCGATATGTTCCGAAAAGCGTGGTGAATGAGATGGGTCATGCCACAAACCCTGTTTCATGGCATATTCTTTTACCAGTTCAACTTGTTCTGAAGTGCGCCCAGTTAATTCGAGATAACGAAGCGTTTCTTGATCAATAGGGAAAATCGCACAGGTCGATCCATATTCAGGGCTCATATTTCCAATTGTGGCGCGATTGGCCATAGGCACTTCTACAACGCCTGGTCCATAGAATTCTACGAATTTTCCAACAACTCCATGCTTACGCAATGACTCGGTAATTGTTAAGGCTAAATCAGTCGCAGTTGTACCCACTGGCATCTGTCCGCTGAGTTTGAACCCAACAACTCGAGGAATCAACATTGAAACTGGCTGGCCAAGGAGTGCTGCTTCGGCTTCGATGCCACCTACTCCCCATCCGAGCACGCCGAGTCCATTGACCATGGTTGTATGCGAATCAGTTCCAACAACAGTATCTGGATATGCTCGCAAAACTCCATTAACTTTACGCGTCATAATTACTCTTGCTAAAAATTCTATATTTACTTGATGGACGATTCCGGTCCCTGGAGGAACAACTTTAAATTCGTCAAATGCACCCTGCCCCCAGCGCAAGAAACGATAACGCTCACGGTTACGTTCGTATTCGATATCCGTATTTTGAACAAACGAATCCTTAGTACCAAAAACATCTGCAATAACAGAATGATCAATAACCAATTCTGCTGGTGCAAGTGGATTTACTTTCGAAGGGTCTCCACCGAGGTCTACAATTGCCTCACGCATGGTTGCCAAATCTACGATGCAAGGAACGCCAGTGAAATCTTGCATGATTACGCGTGCAGGAGTGAATTGAATTTCAGTATCTGGCTCAACCGATGGGTCCCACTCTGCCAACGCTTTAATATGCTCGGCGGTGATATTTGCGCCATCTTCGGTGCGTAACAAGTTCTCTAATAAAATCTTCAAGCTAAAGGGCAGATCGTGAGCACCTTCAATGCCAGAAATATCAAAAATTTCATAGCTCTTACCGGAAAGCGTCAGCGTGCTTTTTGACTTGAAGGAATCTTTACTCATCTTCTCCCCAGATATCGCGTTGGGCTATCTATCTTGACGTCAAGATACCTTATTTTTCTTCTTTTGTGAAGGTTCAAAACGAGCAACGCACTCGACATGGTGCGTCATAGGGAAAAGGTCAAAAGCCCGTAGCTCTTTCATTTCGAATCCCAATTCTGATAAGTAACTCACATCTCGCGCCAAACTTGCTGGGTCGCACGCTACATAAATAATTTCACGAGGGCGCTTTCTAGCAATTTTTTCCACAATATCTTTTCCGGCGCCCTCACGCGGCGGATCAAGAATCACGACATCAACCTCGGCAAGTGAATTGAGAACTTTTGCAACATCACCAGGATGAACACGAATGTTAGGAATAGTTGAAAAATTTCGACGTGCATCAGCAATAGAAGTACTACCTGACTCCACTAAGTCAACGCTTCCCAGCGGGCCTATTTGATTGATTATGGCTGCAGTAAAGAGGCCAACGCCCCCGTAAAGATCGAATACGCGATCGCCTTCCTTTACGCGAACAAGAAGAACATCTATCAATGTGTCAGGGGCGCTTCGATGGCTTTGCCAAAAAGATTGTTGACTTACCTCGAGTGGGTGACCATCAATAGTTTCTTGCGTAACTGCAGGACCTTGCGTCATGCGCGGCTTAGATCCACGTTCTGATTCAGCAATAGCAATGGAGGTTTCGCCAGATGTCGGCGATGTTATTTCTACTCGTGAATGAGCAGGCCATTTACGCGCCGACAGCTCATTAAATTTCATCTCACTTACTGCAATGAGGCAGTCATCGACCTCTACTACGTTATGAGTCCGGGATGCGTAAAATCCGAGTTTTCCTTGGGCTGAAGTAGCACTAGAAACACGTGTTCTCCAATGGAGGCTGTCGCCAACTTCTTCAACAACAATATCAATCTCCATTTTCGCAATACGCTTAAATTGCTCTCGTATAACATCTGCTTTCAAAATGCGTTGACGACCGATAGTGATGTGTTGAAAATCGCAACCTCCGCAGCCGCCTGGTTTGGCATATGCACACGGTGGAGTAATTCGATCAGGAGAGGCTTCAATTACTTTTATTACATCTGCTCTACTAAAGCTAGACCCTGGCGCAGTCACCTCAACTTCAACGGTTTCCCCGGGAATTGCATGGCGAACAAAAAAGACTTGATCCTCATGCCTGGCAATAAAGTGACCTCCGTGGGCCACCTTTTCAATTGATGCAACAAAACGTTGACCAGTACTCATGGGTTTTCCGCGTTGCGTCGTCATAGTAGGTAAGCCTATTGGTGAAGGTGGGTGTAGGTTTTACCTGTGCATGTTGTGATTATGGGATGCGGACGAGTTGGCTCTTCATTAGCCAATGAATTAGAGGCTTCCGGGCATTCGGTAGCGATTATCGACCAATCGAAAGATGCTTTTCGGCGATTAGCTCCAAACTTTAAAGGAATCACCGTTACTGGAGTCGGCTTCGATGGAGACATTCTTCGTGAAGCTGGAATCGAACGCGCGGAAGCTTTTGCCGCGGTAAGCAATGGAGACAACTCAAACATTTTGGCTGCAAGAGTCGCCCGTGAAACATATGGTGTCAAAAATGTAGTCGCACGCATTTACGATCCAGGCCGTGCTGAAATTTACCAACGACTTGGCATCCCAACTGTTGCAACGGTTCTATGGACTTCAGAGCAAATTATGAGACGCATATTGCCTGAAGGTTCACGCTCTGAATGGCGCGATGCAAGTGGAACTATTGCCCTGTGTGAGATGCACATAGATTCTTCATGGTTTGGACAACCGGCCACTCTTATTGAAAATGTGACTCCGGCAAGAGTCGCTTTTATTACTCGTCTTGGAGAAGGTCTTCTTCCAGATTCTCATACTGTTTTACAAGATGGGGATCTAGTGCATGTCATGGTTTTAGAGAAAGATGTTGCGGCCGTTGAAGCCTCACTCGGTCGCTCACCAGAGGTTGCCAAATGAGAGTAGCGATTGCTGGTGCTGGCAACGTTGGTCGCGCGATTGCACGCGAACTTCTTGATAATAAACATCAAGTCTTATTGATTGAAAAAGATCCTAAAGCTCTAAAAATCGACAGTGTTCCAGATGCTGAATGGTTAATGGCTGATGCATGTGAAATTTCGGCACTTGATGGCGCAAGACTTGGTGAATGCCAAGTACTAGTTGCTGCAACAGGTGATGACAAAGTGAATCTTGTCGCATCGTTCTTGGCCAAAACTGAATATGGAGTTCCTCGAGTAGTCGCGCGAGTGAATCACCCTAAAAATGAATGGCTCTTTGATGCTTCATGGGGTGTAGATGTAGCAGTGTCAACGCCACGTATTATTTCCGCACTCGTTGAAGAAGCAGTAACAGTCGGGGATGTAGTTCGCTTATTCTCATTTAGACAGGGAGAAGCTAACCTCGTAGAACTGACTCTTCCAGATGATTCTGAATGTATTGGTAAAACTGTCGAAGAGATTGCACTTCCAGATAATGCTTCTTTAGCCGCAATTCTTCGTGACGGTCGAGTTATTTCAGCAAGCCCACACGATGTCTTTACTGCGGGAGATGAACTTTTGTTTGTTGCCTCAGCAAGTGCAGAAAAACAATTAAAGAAGTGCTTTATTTCTTTGTAAGCTCCGCTTTATTTTTCTGTTGGTGGCGTGATTGAAGGCGTTTGTTTGATAATCATCCAGGTGCCCCAAGCGGTTAAAATGAAAAGTGGATATCCCATTGCTAAGTTAACAGTTCCAAGTAAATTAACATTTCCACTGCGATAAATTGGATACTGGACTGCAATCCGTCCGAAAAAAAGCGCAACCCACAACCAACCTGCACGCATATAAGCACGTTTACGGATTGGGTGTTTTCTCCATAAAAAGTTCTCGCCCAGGATTGGTCCCAAAAGTAAACCCATAATTGGCCATCCGACAATGTTGGCGATTAAGTACGCACTTCCATAGGCTAAATTAGTAAATAGTTTAGGTAGATAGAAATCTTGAGCATGACCAGTGCGATTGGCCAAAAACGCACAAAATGCAACTCCGACGAAACCTGAGAGCACATGCTGCAAAGTGTCTTTTCGAACTAGGCGCGCAATTGCCAATACTGCGGCAATCACTACGGATGCAACCACTCCACTTTTGAGTTCGTGAGTGATGTTGTAGGCAACGAGGAAAACAAGTGATGGCAAGCCAGAATCAAGTAGGCCACGAGTTCCACCAAATGCACCCATTACTTTTGCTTTATCGTCGTTGTGACTCATTTACGCTCTCCCCGTAGAACCGAATCCGCCGGTTCCTCGTCCAGAACCGGGCAGTTGTGAAACTTCAATAAATTCCGCTTTTTCAACTTTTTGAATAATGAGTTGAGCAACTCGGTCGCCTCGTTTAAATGTAATTGCTTCATGTAGATCATGATTGATTAAGATAATTTGAAGCTCACCGCGGAAACCAGCATCAACAGTGCCAGGAGTGTTCACCATCGAAACTCCATGCTTAATTGCGAGCCCAGAACGTGGATGCACAAATGCTGCGTATCCATCAGGGAGCGCGATTGCGATTCCTGTTGGGGCCAATGCTCGCTCCCCTGGTGCAAGAGTGAGATCAATTCGTGTAACTAAATCTGCGCCAGCATCTCCACCCTTGGCATAGTTGGGAAGTGGAACCTCTGGATCAAGACGTTGAATTAATACCGAAACCATTAGGGATTTATTTCAAAGTCTGGGTCAACGAAAGCCAATAATTCTGGGCGATTTGTCGCGTAATCCAAATATTCTTTCGGTGCGTTTTCTAAAAAATGAGTCATGGGCACAATGACGAATAGAGCTGCTGCCTTGACAGCAATGGCTCCATCTGGTGAATTAAGACGACCTTCTGCCGATGTATAAACTTTACGATTCACTTTCCCGGTTATGCGCGCGCTGATATAGAGCGTGGATCCAATGGGAACTGGTTTGAGAAAATCTGTCTCTAGTCGCGCAGTTACTGCTGGAGATCGAATCAACCACATTAACTTTCCTAGCGCCTCATCAAAAGCCAACGAAAGTAAGCCTCCGTGTGCCAGACCTGGAGCACCTTGATGATTTTCAGTCACAGTGAATTCGGCAGTGAGTTCAGTACCTTGACCAGCATGTGCAACTAAATGCAAACCTATTGGATGCAAATCACCGCAGCCAAAACAGTGGCCGAAGTGAGATGGAATTCGGGTGCCTTCTCCCGGAGCTTTCTCATGACGTCCTGGAATTTCTGCGCCTTCTGGCGGGATAGTGCTTGCCACACGGGTCATAGGTAAAGGTTACTTCATTACATCCGCTACCGTCTTCCTATGTCTGAAAGTTCCCTGCCTAATCCCATTTTTCGCGAATCTCTCGCGCCACCGGTCTGGTTACTGGGCTTTATCTACTTTCTTTTAGCTTCACTAGCGCTATCGATTTGGGCAGCTTTAGGTGATAGCGCTGGGGTGATTTCAATTCTTTTCTTCACAGTACTTCTCTTGGTCATCAGAAGTAAGTCGACGTTGCATATTGAAGTTACTCACAATGAATTAAAAATAAATCGTGCCCACATAGAGAAAAAATTCTTAGGAGAAGTCAAGCAACTTGACTCTGCACAGATGCGGACAACGCGAGGACGTGATGCTGATCCAGCAAGTTTCTTAGCGATTAGATTTTGGGTAAGTCAGGGCGTAAAAATTGAAGTGCAAGATTCAAAAGATTCGACCCCTTATTGGTTGATCAGTACAAAAAAGGGAAATCAACTTGCAAAAGCCCTAAAAGATTAGGCGCACTCTTTACATACTGCTTTAGCGCCTTCGCCCTTAGCTAATTGCGAAATATGGTGAACGAGAAAACAGCGCGAGCATGCAAATTCGTCTGTTTGTCTTGGGACAACGCGCACTGAAAGCTCTTCACCAGATAAATCTGCTCCAGGTAGCTCAATGCTTTCTGCAGCTTCGGCTTCATCAACATCAACTTGGCCGGACTGAGCATCTACACGTCGAGCTTTTAGCTCTTCAAGGGATTCTTCATGTAACTCTTCATCAGTTTTTCTGGGGGTGTCGTAGTCAGTTGCCACTACATTCACCTCGCCTTCATCTTCATCATGTTTCAGGACACTGGGTATATTTACCTACGCGGGCGCATAATCGCGTATATCTGCTGCCTTAGTACCTACAACGCCCGGCGTGTCGAAGTTATTCCTTGCGAGTTTGCTCTCCTTTTGCGCGAACTGGAGCGCGCTCGACCGCTACAGGCGGGATAACTTCTCAGCAAGCGATGGATTCACACGTGCATGTATCGCAGTTCCCTCAGCAACGTATTCCTCACTCAGAATTTCACCATGCTCATGAATGGCATGAATGAGGTCTCCCCGATCATAGGGAACGACAGTTTTGATCTCCACGCTTGGGCGAGGAAGTGAATTTTCAATAGCGTGAAGTAAGCCTTCCATTCCAAACCCAGAACGAACCGAGAACGCATAACTATCTTTCTCGTTACGAAGAATCTCCATCACTTTTTCAGGATCTGCAACATCAACCTTATTTATTGCAATTATTTCTTTAATATGACTTGCCCCAATGTCATTGATAACCTCACGTACAGCACGAATCTGTTCAAACGGATCCGGGTGTGAGCCATCTACAACATGAACGATTAAATCAGCTGATTCGACCTCTTCTAGCGTCGACTTAAAAGCATCAATGAGTTGATGTGGTAAATGGCGCACAAATCCCACAGTATCTGTCAACGTATAAACACGGCCGTCGGTTGTATGAGATTGACGCACAGTTGGATCTAGGGTGGCAAATAGTGCGTTCTCAACGAGTACACCTGCATTAGTCAATGCATTAAGGAGCGAAGACTTACCCGCATTTGTATAGCCAGTAATGGCTACTGATGGAATGTTGTAACGATTTCGTTCTTGTCTCTTTGTGTCACGCGCAATCTTCATCTCGAGAATTTCATCTTTAAGCTTGGCCATTTTGTCTCTAATTTTTCGGCGATCAGTTTCAATCTTGGTTTCACCTGGCCCGCGACCGCCAATTCCGGCACCTCCTGCCGCACGGCCACCCGCTTGTCGAGAAAGTGAATCTCCCCAACCACGAAGTCTAGGTAACAAATAAGACATCTGAGCTAATTCAACTTGTGCCTTACCTTCTTTGCTTTTCGCATGTTGGGCAAAGATGTCCAAAATAAGTGCTGTGCGATCAACAACTTTTACTTTTACTTTTTCTTCTAATTGGCGAAGTTGCGACGGTGAAAGTTCTCCATCGCAAATGACTGTATCTGCACCTGTTGCTTGAACAACCGCACGAAGTTCGGCAACTTTGCCAGAACCAATATATGTAGCTGGATCTGGTTTATCTCTCCTTTGAATAAGCCCATCAAGCACTTCAGAGCCAGCAGTTTCTGCAAGAGCTTTTAATTCTGCCAAAGAATTTTCTGCCATGAGCGATGTGCCTTGTGTCCAGACACCAACTAACACAACTCTTTCTAACTGAAGTTGTCGGTATTCTGCAAGAGAAATGTCCTGCAACTCTGTAGAGAAACCTTTAACTCTTCGAAGCGCATTTCTTTGCTCAAGCTCTGGCTGAGAGTCCTCATCACCAGAATCAAAATCAGCGGCCACTCGTGCACTTTCGCGAAGTAACGCTTCAAACTCTGCATCTAACGCAGGGTCGTGTGAATCGTTTGCATCTGTGCTTTTCTTTGACACTAATAGGCTTTCAGCATCAGGAGACTAAGAATTCTGTAATGTCATGTTCTGAAATCAACTCTGCCGGGCCACTTAAAATTGCATTGAAGTGAGAATCAATTTCAACCTCTAATCGCCCGCCTGGAGGATAAATAATCCACTTCGCCGGATATGCAGATTTGTATTTAATCGATGCAGCTAATGCGACTGCGCATGTTCCCGTGCCGCAAGATTGTGTTTCGCCTACTCCGCGTTCGAAAACGCGCATTTTAAGTTCGTTGCCCTGTAATAATTCCACGAATTCCACGTTAACGCCTTCGGGATATGAGTCTTTAGGACGCACTACTGGTGCCTCTTTAAGATCGCCAATTTTCTCAAGTGTCTCAACAAATGCAACGGCATGAGGATTACCTATGCTGATGTTGTACCCGTTCCAGATGGAACCGTTAGCCGAAATAGTGATCTCATCATTTTCATCGGTGATGTGTCCCATATTTACAGTGATATCACCTTCGCTAGGAACACGTAGATGTTTCATTCCGTCGCGAGTATTAATTGCGAAAATACCTTCAGCTTGATGGCCGCGATTCACCAAATATCTCGCCATCACGCGAATTCCATTTCCACACATTTCGGCTATTGAGCCGTCAGCGTTTCTGTAGTCCATAAACCACTTACCTTCAGGCGCCGTAATACGAATGAGACCATCAGAACCAATACCTGTTTCGCGATTGCACAGTGCAGCCGTTTGGGCCGTGGTAATTGAAATTTCGCTTTTAGGATCAAAGACAATGACAAAATCATTATGTGTTCCGTGGCCATAAGTCGCCGAAATCGAGGTAGTCATTACTGAGGCAAGTTTACTCGCGAAGGGCTGCGCGCGTGGACTGTGAATTGCGCAGATGAGAAATGATGGTTTCCAATCGAGGTTGAGTCGGTGAAATCCATCTGATTCTTTCATCCCGTGAAAACCAGGTTTCTTGGCGTCGGGCATACTGCCTCGTAGCCCTTTTTGTATCCTCTTGAGCATCAGCTTCAGAGATGAGTCCATCGGCAAACTTAATAACTTGGGCATAACCTAAAGCGAGTTGTGCTGTGCGACCTTCACGCAAACCAGAGGAAAGTAAAGTTTGGGTTTCTTGAACTAGCCCCTTTTGCCACATCTCATCTACTCGATTACTGATGCGTTGATCAAGTGTTTCACGATCCATCACGAGCCCAAATTGCTGTGCATCGGGAAAATGCGTGCTGTCTTTCCGAGGTAAATTTGCAGTGAAGGGCTTACCTGTAATTTCAATAACTTCTAGCGCCCGTATTACCCTTCTGAGGTTTGCTTTATCTATTGCAAGCGCTGCTCCTGGATCTAACTTCTCAAGGCGTTCAAACATTGCATCTCCGCCAATTTTCTCTGCTAGCGCATTGAGCGATTTACGCACTTCCGGATCCGTGTCGGGGAAATTCAGATCGTCAAGAATTGCCTTGATGTACAGACCAGTGCCGCCAACGACAACTACATCTTTACCCCGAGAATGAATTTCTGAAATTAACTTACGTGCGCGCTCCTGATACCAGGCAACATTTGCATCCTCGTGCACTTCAAGGACATCAAGTAAATGGTGCGGAACTCCGTCTCTTTGATCAACACTCAGTTTCGCCGTGCCAATATCCATTCCTTTGTACAGCTGCATGGAGTCGGCGCTGATAATTTCGGCGCATAAATGCTTAGCTAATGCGATTGCTGTTTCACTTTTTCCTGTTGCTGTCGCGCCACAAATTATTATGAGCTTCATGAACGCTTGGTTGGCATTCCAAGGAGTAATGGATCTCTACTCGACATATTTGTCCGAGCTTCATGAGCATCGCCACCTCTAGTCCTGCGCACTTCAGCGCCAGTACCGGTCAAGAAATGAGGAGCTGCATCATCTATCTCTACAGTGACAACATCTCCAGGACGTGCCACGTTTTCGGCATCAAATGTGAAATGGGCAAGACGAAAATCTTCTGTTCTGCCCGACATGCGTTCGCGTTCTGTATCTCTTCGACCCACATTCTCGGTGACAAGAACGTTCATTCTTTTGCCAATTGCTTGCCTATTTACCGACAATGAAATTGCTTCCTGGTGGGCATGTAAACGCGTGTAACGCTCACCCACGATTTCAGGTGTTACTTGGTTGGGCATAGTTGCTGCAGGAGTTCCGGGCCTCTTGGAATATTGATAGGTGTATGCCGCGCTAAATCGTGCTTGGGTTGCAATATCCAAAGTGTCTTGAAAGTCAGATTCAGTTTCGCCAGGAAAGCCAACAATGATGTCGGTAGTGATTTCTACAAGAGGAATTGCTAGGCGCGCGCGCTCAATAATTCCTAAGTAGCGATCAGATCTATAAGAACGACGCATGTCCTGTAGTACTTTATTGGATCCGGATTGCAACGGCATGTGCAGATGTGGCATTGCATTTGGACTTTGGGCCATTGCTTCGATGACATCATCTGTGAAATCTCGAGGGTGTGGAGACATAAAGCGAACTCGTTCCAATCCATCAATTTTTCCGCATGCGCGCACTAAATCTGCAAATGCTCCTCTATCTCCATTTTCAACTCCGTAAGCGTTCACATTTTGTCCAAGAAGAGTTACTTCAATAACGCCTTGATCGACAAGAGTACGAACTTCGAGCAAAATATCTGAAGCCGATCGATCTTTTTCAACACCTCGAAGCGTTGGGACAATACAAAAAGTGCATGTGTTGTTGCAGCCGACCGAGATAGAAACCCATGCAGAAAAAGCTGAAAAGCGACGAGCTGGGAGCGTGGATGGGAAATGCTCTAGTGATTCGAGAATCTCTATCTGGGATTCTTCTTCAATACGTGCGCGCTCGAGAAGTACAGGCAATGAGCCAACATTATGAGTTCCGAAAACAACATCAACATAAGGCGCTTTTTTCATAATGATGGATTGATCTTTTTGCGCCAAACATCCACCCACTGCTATTTGCATTCTGGGATTTGCCTTTTTAATCGGGGCTAAGAAGCTGAGATTTCCGTAGAGCTTATTGTCAGCATTTTCACGAACTGCGCAGGTATTAAAAACCACAATGTCGGCTTGTTCACCAGGGACCACAGGAATAAATCCAGCCTCATCGAGCAATCCAGCAATGCGCTCAGAGTCATGGACATTCATCTGGCACCCATAGGTTTCAACCAGATATGTACGTACCATCACCGAACTTTGCATAGCGCAATAGTACTGGCCGAATTAGATTCCGATTTCTCGCATACATTCGTTGATAACGCTACTCGAAAAACCTCTTCTAGCCAGAGCGCCGTGTAGTCGACGACGGGCCACTTCGGTATCGAGTGAGGACATAGAGCGAAACTTGCGCGTGGTGAGTTCGAGCGCAATTGCATACTCTTCTTCATGGCCAATTTCTGAGGTGACCAATTCAATGATGTCTTGACTTACACCTTTGCCTCGAAGCTCTGTCGAAATAGTTCGCTTAGAAAGTTTTTTGGCTCTTTGACGAGATTCGCTCCATGCGCGAGCAAATTCTTCATCATTAATGTGACCTTGTTCTTGTAATCGATACAAGACAGCGTTGGCAACATCTTCGCTGATCCCGCGACGTTTAAGTAGGTCGAAGAGCTCGCCCCTACTTTTAGCTCGAGGTGCCAGCGCAACGAGTGCAATGGTCTCGGCTAAAAAGTAGGGGTCAGAGCTAACGGAGGTAGAAATTAGAAATCAACCTCTGCAGTTGCTTCATCGACTGCAGCAACAAGTGCTGGATCTATTGGAGTTGGGACATAGTGAGCACGAATCTTTGTCTCAATGTCATTGGCAAGATCTGGGTTATCGAGCAAGAAATTACGCGAGTTTTCTTTGCCTTGTCCCAATTGGTCACCTTCATACGTGTACCAAGCGCCAGACTTTTTCACGATTCCGATATCAACTCCAAGATCTAGGAGCGAGCCTTCTCGTGAAATTCCGACACCGTAAAGAATGTCGAACTCTGCTTGCTTGAAAGGTGGAGCCATCTTGTTCTTTACAACTTTGACGCGAGTACGGTTACCGACAGCATCTGTGCCATCTTTAAGGGTTTCAATACGACGAATATCTAAACGAATTGATGCGTAAAACTTGAGTGCTTTACCGCCTGTTGTCGTTTCTGGGGATCCGAAGAATACGCCAATCTTTTCACGCAACTGATTGATAAATATTGCGGTGGTCTTTGATTGGTGAAGAGCGCCAGTAATTTTACGAAGGGCCTGTGACATCAAGCGAGCTTGAAGTCCCATATGTGAATCGCCCATCTCGCCTTCAATTTCTGCGCGAGGAACAAGTGCTGCTACGGAGTCGACAACAACAATGTCGAGTGCGCCGGAGCGGATCAACATATCCATAATTTCTAGCGCTTGTTCTCCGGTATCTGGTTGTGAAACGAGAAGGGCATCAATATCGACGCCAAGTTTCTTTGCATACTCAGCATCAAATGCATGCTCAGCATCAATAAATGCTGCGATTCCACCTGCGCGTTGCGCGTTGGCAATTGCGTGAAGAGCAAGAGTGGTTTTACCTGAAGATTCTGGTCCGTAAATTTCAACAACGCGACCACGTGGAAGTCCGCCAATACCTAATGCGATATCCAAACTAATAGAACCTGTTGGGATGACTTCTACTACTGCATTCGCGCGCTCACTCATCTTCATAACTGCGCCTTTTCCGAATTGACGTTCAATCTGGGCAAGGGCTGTATCGAGGGCTTTGGATTTATCGTTTGATACTTTTTCGTTAGCTTTTTCGCTAGCCATCTTTCTTCCTTTCAATTAAACGCCACCTGGCGTTAGTTATGGTCCAGAAGGTACGGAAGGCCACTGGTGGGAAGACAGGCGCTGGGCCTGAACCGTGGAAACCGCTCTGGTTGGGTAGGGATAGAGTATCCGAACACCTGTTCGAACTATACTTTCAAGGCCCGACACGCCGCGCCTGCTGCTGTGGAAACTACCTAGAGAGCAGCGCCGCTTGCGAAGAAATCTCTTCTTTGGACAATGGATGTAGGCATTGTCCAATCAGCCAGCGCAGGGCCAACTCCCTTTCAGGAACAGAGGGCAGCACTGACTCAAGTCCGGCTCGGATGCGAGGCCAGAGTTCATCCTGGGCTTTGGAAAGCATCTGCGCGAGCGCACCAGGATCTGTACGTCGAAGTGTGGCGAGCGCTGGATCACTGGAGATGCGCCACGCAATAGCTTCCAATGAGTGGGCCTGATAGAAAAGCTCATCGACTTCGCTCTCTAAAAGTGCACGCAGTACTGCATCTTTATCTCGGAAGTGGTTGTACAACGTTGCTCGAGAAACTTGCGCAGTGTCGGCAATATCGATCATTGTCGCTTTATGTAATCCGCCCACTGAAATAAGGCTTTTAGTGCCTTCTAGAATTGCAGTTCTTGTACGACGAAATGATGTCATTTGGCGAAGATAGGGCTCGACTTTACTTGATTCCAAATTATCAGTGCTGGGCACTGTTTTTAAGCTGCGTCAACAACAGTAAGCTTGACCGCATCTCTTGAATTCAATTCGCATGAAACTAATTCGTGAGCAACATCATTGAGCACTGTTGAAAGTTCTACATCAAGCGCTTGGCAAATCGAATTCAATAGTTCTGAAGACGCTTCTTTCTGACCGCGTTCTACTTCAGATAAATACCCTAGAGAAACTCTGGCTTGTCGGGCAACTTCTCGCAGCGTTCGCCCTTGGCTATTTCGAGATGCACGTAAAGAGCGACCTATGTGAGTACGTAATAGCTCCATGGTGACTCCCTTCTTGCGCCCGAAATTAGGCGTTGATCGATGTTCTAAGGATACGCGCAAATGCCGATATTGCGCTGGCAATAGTGGCGTTTTGGACAGATTGACGGTCACCATCGAGTTCGAGAAAGGTGCTCTGAACGATAGGACCGGAGATTGCTACCCAGACGCTGCCTTGCGCAACTCCTTCTGAGGGTCCGGGTCCGGCAACCCCTGTTGTTGCAATTGCCCACGTTGATGAAAATTTCTGGGCCGCCCCTTGAGCCATGGCGATAGCAACTTCTTCGCTCACTACTCCGTGAGTGTCAATAAGTGAAGGTGCCACTCCCAAAATATCTTCTTTAGCTCCGTTGCTATAGGCAATGACTCCCCCGCGATAAATTTTAGATGCGCCGGCCATACTTGTGATCACAGCACCTAATCCACCGCCAGTAATGGATTCTGCGGTACTGAGTGTTTGCCCATGTGATTCCAGTAAAGAAATAATCTCTTCCACTTCACGAACAATTGCGTTGGTTGGCATTGAAATAACCTACCGCTTCCGAAGGGCAAGTAAGTAGGAAGCCCCCGTAGCTAACGTAACGACTACTCCTATATACATAAAAAAGTCTCGATATATGAAGAGGCTTTCGTTAAGAGGCAATACATAGAACCCCACGCCAAAACTTGTCATCATGGTTTTAATTTTCCCCCCACGATTGGCGGCAATCACGCCTCCTGAAATAACCATCAAGCGAACAATTGTGATTCCAATTTCACGAGTCAAAATTACTACAGTGATCCACCATGGCATGTCGCCCAAAATTGAGAGCCCGATCATAGCTGTACCGACAAGTGCTTTATCAGCAATGGGATCAAGTAGTTTTCCAAGTTCGGTGACACTGCCCCGACTTCTGGCTAATTTGCCATCAATGAAATCAGTCATGCCCACTATAAAGAAAAGCCACCAAGATACTATTCGCCAAGTTGAATCATGGCCGCCATTTTTAAAAAGAAAATATGCACATAAAGGCAGCGCAGCAATTCTGATAAGCGTTATTGAATTAGGTAAATTGAGTTCGCTAGGTTTTCTCATATTGCCTCTGCTATCAAATCTGCACCTATCGTTTCGCTCACCCGCGCACGAACATACTCGCCGACTGGAAAATCAGTACCAATAAAGGATGTAGATCCATCTACTTCAGGCCCTTGGTGTTCGGCGCGACCCTCTTGCAACTCCGAATCCTCAATGAGAACGCTTATTTCTTGGCCTATGCGTGCAGATGCCCGTTCGCTGACAAGTTCATCGACTAACGATGCTAAGTTTTCCACTCGTTCGCGTATGAGCTCTGGATCGACTTTGCCATCTAAACCAAGCGCTTCTGTATTGTCTTCATCTGAATAACCAAATACCCCTATCGCATCCAAATGAGCCGAACTCACGAAATTAACAAGCTCTTGGTAATCATCTTCACTTTCTCCAGGAAAACCGACAATCACATTCGAGCGAATTCCCGCTTCTGGAGAAATGGCACGAATTTGCTTAATGAGGTGTAGGAATTTCTCGCTATCCCCAAATCGACGCATTGCCCGCAATATGCCTGCGCTGGAGTGCTGAAAGGACAAATCAAAATAAGGAACTACTTTGGAAGTTTCGGCGATAGCTTGAATTAGGGAAGGTCTCATTTCTGCAGGTTGCAAGTATGAAAGTCTAATTCGAGTAAGCCCATCAATCTGAGAAAGCTCTGGCAATAATTTTTCCATCAGCTTCAAATCACCCAGATCTTTTCCATATGAGGTCGTATTTTCACTCACCAGAAATACTTCACTAACGCCGTGATCTACCAGCCAGGTGGCTTCTTCGATTATTTCTTTCGGGGGTCTGGAAACAAATGAACCCCGAAAATATGGAATTGCACAGAAAGAACATCGTCGATCGCACCCAGAGGCAATTTTCAACGGCGCCCACGGCGCATTACCTAAACGTTTACGAAAGAGCGAACCTCCGGCACCAACAGCAGAGGCATACTCAGCATTGCGCACTTCTGCACGAGCGACAGGTGAAATAGGCAATAACGTGCGTCGATCTTTAGGAGCGTGGGTCTGATGTTTCTCTCCCGCAACAATTGCTTGTAATCGTGCGCTGATGTCGCGGTAATCATCGAAACTTAATATTGCATCCGTATCAGGTAGCGCCTCTGCTAATTCATTTCCATATCTCTCAGCCATGCAACCCACCGCTACAACCGCACGTGTGACACCGTGCCCCTTCAGCGAATTCGCTTCAAGCAAGGTATCGATTGAGTCTTTCTTGGCTGATTCAATAAATCCACATGTATTAACGAGTGCGACTTCTGCTAATTCGACATCGTCAACTAAGGTCCAACCATCTGCCTGGAGTCGACCTGCTAGTTCTTCGGAGTCAACTTCATTGCGTGCGCACCCCAAAGTAACGACGGCAACGGTACGTTTCATTGAAGCGATGATACAGATTTAATTCGAAGAATTCGCCTCGAAAGTACGATCTACGACTTCTCCAATTCCTCCGAGCCTGGCTTCGGGCTTTCCATTGACGAGTACATCCACTGCACCAGCATTCCCAAAACGGACATTGATTTTTTCATTGGCTGAGAAAGTTTTATTTTCACCTTGGGCCATACGACCTGAATACAAAATGGTTCCAGCGCTATCACTGACCAAAATCCACGTAGAACCATGTGTCGCACTCAATTGCACAGTTACAGCGTTTGCACCAGTAACGAGCGCCGATTGCTGAGGACTTGGAGTCGCAGTTGACTTAGCTGGAGCAGTCGGTGCTGATGGTGCTTTTTTGACAGTTGTCGAAGTATTCATATTTGAGATCACAAGTTGGCCCCCACCAACAAGCACGAGGGCTGAAGCAGAAATAATTGCCAAAGTTTTTATCGAAATTCTATTCTTCTCATTTTTCGGGTTTGTCACATTATTTTCGACAAGTAAGTCATACATCGAACGAGATGCTATCGATTGTTCGGCATCGAATAGTTCGAGAAATTCTGCAGGGTCGCTATTTAATGCAACCGCGACGTTTCGAACGTGACCACGGGCGTACGTCTCACCGCCACATTTTTCGAAACTATCATTTTCAAATTCCCTTAATAAACTTGCTCTAATGCTGGTTCTTTCGGCAAGATCATCAAGACTCATGCCAGCGCGTTTACGCGCTGAGGCAATTGCTGAACCTAAAGTCATGAGAAGCCTTTGCAATACGGAGAAGTTGAGTTCTTAGGATAGCCCCACGAACTCAAAGGGAGAAGAGTGGGAGGTGGCTTCCAAGCAAATTGGGAGTGATATCCCCCTTAACGCTCACCCGATTGCAGGTCAGCACAAAAAGATTTAGTCGTGAATGGTGTTCAAAACCGTTTCTAAGTCTTCAACTTTGACTAATACCGTGCGCGCCTTGGAACCCTCTGAAGGGCCAACAATTCCGCGGGATTCCATTAAATCCATTAATCGCCCGGCTTTTGCAAATCCCACTCGTAATTTCCGTTGCAACATAGATGTGGAACCAAACTGAGTTGTAATGACTAGATGCACTGCTTGCAATAATAAGTCAATGTCATCTCCAATTTCTTGTTCACTCATGGCTGTACGCGCTTGAGGCACAGCTACATCTGTTCTGTATCGGGGAGAGAGTTGAGCTTTAACGTGGTTAACAACTACTTCTATTTCACGCTCAGAAACATAGGCGCCTTGAATGCGTACTGCTCTGCTTGCACCCATGGGAATGAACAGAGCATCACCTTGGCCAATAAGTTTTTCTGCTCCGCCAGAATCCAAAATAACTCTGCTGTCAGCTAATGAGCTCGTAGCAAAAGAAAGTCTCGATGGCACGTTGGCCTTAATGAGGCCAGTGACGACATCCACACTTGGGCGCTGTGTTGCAAGCACCAGGTGAATACCTGCAGATCGTGCTAATTGAGTAATTCTAACAACACATTCTTCAACTTCTTTTGCTGCAATCATCATCAAGTCAGCAAGTTCATCGATGATTACCAATAAATAAGGATATGGCTCGAGCACTCGATCACTGCCGTCAGGTGCAACAGCTTTACCGGCCCGGACCGCTTTATTGAAATCATCGATGTGGCGATACCCAAAAGTTGAAAGATCTTCGTAGCGCAAATCCATTTCCCGAACCACCCATTGAAGCGCGTCCGCTGCTTTCTTCGGACTCGTAATAATGGGAGTAATAAGATGTGGAATTCCTTCATAGGCAGTTAATTCAACTCGCTTAGGGTCAATGAGCACTAAGCGAACATCATCAGGTGTTGCGCGCATCAAAATCGAAGTAATCATTGCGTTGATCATTGATGATTTGCCCGCACCAGTTGCTCCCGCAACAAGTAAATGAGGCATCTTGGCTAAGTTGGCGCAAACAAAATTACCTTCTACATCTTTTCCGAGAGCTACAAGCATTGGGTGGTGGTCTGAACCCGCAATAGTTGAACGGAGAACATCGCCCAATGCAACGATTTCACGATCAGTATTGGGGATTTCAATACCGACCGCAGATTTACCAGGAATAGGTGAAAGTATGCGAACTTCAGCACTTGCAACAGCGTAGGAAATATTCTTGGCAAGTGCGGTAATGCGTTCGACTTTAACAGCGCTCCCTAACTCAACTTCATAGCGCGTTACGGTTGGGCCTCTCATAAATCCTGTAACAACAGCATCAATTTCAAATTGTGCGAAAACTTCGGTAAGAGCTGCAACGACGCTGTCATTTGCTTTGCTCTTAGACTTTGATGGTTGCCCAGTGCGCAAACTCTCAGGTGGTGGCAACTCATACGGTGTGTCGTTAGTCAGGAGTAGTTGAACGGGTCGATCACTGACAGTCTTTACAGGTTGAGGTGGCAGGGCAATCGGAACAGTAAATTCTTCATCAAAGCTTTCTTCATCGAGTTCTTCTTCAAGATCTTCTGCTTCGTTATCTCGGTGATGCCAGTCAGCTACAAGCGGAGTTTCAAAAGGCTCGGATTCGGAAATCTCGAAATCTTCGCTAACCCGCCGAACCCCTTTTGCGCTCTTATCAAAAGCCCACCGGAATACAGTGCGCATCCGTGAAAATACTTCAGATACAGGCGTTGCCGTAATAACGAGAACTCCAAAAATGAAAAGTAGCGCAAGAACTGGGTATGTCAGCAACGGCGTCATCAGAGCCACTAATGGGCGAGAAACTCCATAACCAATCCAACCCCCTCCATGTCGCATTGCTGTAGCCCCGGTACCAGATGAACCGTTGAGCATGTGCAGTAATCCAGAACTACTGAGCAATAAAGCTAAAGTCCCGATGGTGATTCTTCCTGTTGCCGCTTTTTCGTCAGGAACTCGAAAAAGTCTGATGGCGAAATACAGCAAAATTATAGGAATGATTAATCCGATACGACCAACGGCTCCGTAAAAAAATGAAAATAGAACCCGGCCCACCAAGTTGCTGCTATGAAACCATGTCCCTGCAGAGGCAAGAAGGGCGAAAATAAAAAATAAAAAGGCAAAACCGTCGCGTTGATGCGCCGGATCTAAATCGCGAGCCCCGCGGGCAATAAATCTAATTCCACTGCCAAGAGTTTTGGCAAGAATCCACCATAGGCCAGAAGCTCCACGGGCAATTGGTGCACCCTTAGATTCCTGCTTCTTCTTTTTAGCCATGGGGTTGAGCGTAATTCCTTAGCAAAATCGACAAGGTCAGGCGCGCCGAGGTTAAGGGTTATACCTCTATTACAAGTGGAACAATCATTGGACGACGTCGATGTTCTCCCCCGACCCAACCGCCAACTGTCTTCCTAACAATTTGTGACAACTGGTGCGTTCCATTGATGCCTTCTGTCACCGCGACTGCAAGTGCTTTTTCAATTCTCAATTTCACTTCATCAAAAAGTTCAAGATCCTCTGCAAATCCTCGAGCATGAATATCAGGACCAGCAACGATTTTTCCACTCTGCGCATCAATCACAACAACTACCGAAATAAATCCTTCTTCTCCTAAAATTCGTCGATCTTTAAGCGAAGCCTCGGTGATATCACCGATGCTTTGTCCATCGACATAAACAAATCCCACAGGAATGCTTCCTGAAACTTTTGCTTCGTGATTAACCAAATCCACAACAATTCCATTTTCAACAATTATTGCATTTTCACGAGGTACGCCAGTTTGAATGGCTAATTCAGCGTTGGCTCGTAAATGGCGCCATTCTCCGTGTACAGGCATAACGTATTTTGGCTTAACGATGTTGTAGCAATAAAGAAGTTCTCCTGCTGCTGCATGACCAGAAACGTGCACCAGGGCATTGCCTTTGTGAACTACCCGAGCTCCAAATCGAGTCAATTCATTTATTACTCGATAGACAGGATTTTCATTTCCTGGAATCAATGATGAGGCAAGAACGACTGTGTCACCCTCACCCACACGAATCGCATGATCACCATTTGCCATGCGAGAAAGTGCGGCAAGTGGCTCTCCTTGTGAGCCGGTGCAAATGAGAACAACGTTATCTCCGTAGTTTTCTAATTCCTTTGAATCGATCACGCTATTTTGAGGGATTGTTAAGTACCCCATATCTTGAGCAATTTTCATATTACGGACCATGGAACGTCCGACAAATGCAACTTTGCGATCATGCGAGACGGCAGTGTCGATAATTTGTTGGACTCTGTGAACATGCGAAGCAAAAGATGCAACTATTACCCGACGTTTAGTTGCACGAAAAACTCTATCGAGGACGGGCATGATTTCTCGCTCTGATGGCGTGAAACCTGGAACATCGGCGTTAGTGGAATCCACTAAGAAAAGGTCGACTCCTTTTTCTCCTAGCGCTGCAAACGCCCGTAAATCGGTAATGCGACCATCGAGTGGAAGTTGATCCATCTTGAAATCACCCGTGTGCAAAACAGTGCCTGCGCTTGTGTGAATAGCAACTGCGAGCGCATCTGGAATCGAATGATTAACTGCTACAAAATCGACAGTAAACGGCCCAATGTCTTCGCTCATATCAGCGCGAACTTCACGCATTAATGGAGTAATTCTGTGTTCTTTCAGTTTCGCACCAACAAGTGCCAACGTAAGCGCCGAACCATAAACGGCGATATCTCCACGTTCACGCAATAAATAGGGAACAGCGCCGATGTGATCTTCATGTCCGTGCGTGAGGACAATACCGATCACGTCGTTAAGGCGATCTCGAATATAAGAAAAGTCAGGCAGAATTAAATCAATACCTGGCTGGGTTTCTTCAGGAAAAAGTACTCCGCAGTCAACAATTAATAACTTGCCGGCAGTTTCGAAAACGGTCATGTTACGACCAATTTCGCCTAATCCGCCGAGTGCAACGATTCGTAAACCGCCTGCAACTAACTTTGCTGGAGTATCCAGCCCTGGATGCGGATGTGTCATTATTTCAAAGTTACGCCGCCGGCGATCAGATCTTGTCGCAATTGCGCGATCTGCTCAGGCGTTGCATCCACTAAAGGTAAACGGGTGAAGCCACCAGGTAATCCCATGAGATTAAGGGCAGCTTTAGTTAAAATCGCACCTTGAGTGCGAAATGTTCCGGTAAAGACAGGCAAAATCTTCTGATGAATCTCCAAAGCACGAGAAGAATTTCCAGCAAACCAACTATCGAGCATCTCCCTCAGCTGTGCCCCAACGGTATGTCCGCACACTGATACGAATCCCACTGCTCCAACAGATAACAACGGTAAATTAAGAATGTCATCGCCTGAGTACACAGGAATTCCAGAACGTTTGATAACCCAAGAGGTTGAAGCAACATCACCTTTGGCATCTTTGAGCGCTGCAATACGGGGATGCTCAGCCAATCGAACGATTGTGTCTGGTTCGATTGCTATTCCGGTGCGACCAGGAATGTCGTACATCATGACGGGCAAATCACTAGCATCTGCAATTGCGCGAAAATGCGCTTCGATTCCCGCTTGTGGAGGTTTGTTGTAATAAGGAGTAACAACAAGTAATCCATGTGCTCCAGCTTTTTGTGCGCGAAGTGCTTGTTCAACCGAGTGTGACGTTTCATTATTTCCAGCGCCAGCAATTACTTTGGCCTTACTACCGACTGCTTCTACTACTACTTTAATTATTTTGTCTTTCTCATCATCACTTGTCGTTGGCGCTTCTCCAGTAGTGCCATTAACAACAATTGCATCATGACCCGTAGAAAGAAGATGGGCAGCTAGTTGTGAAACACCGTCCCAATCGATAGAAAGATCCTTTTTGAATGGCGTAACCATTGCAGTCGCCAAGCGCCCAAACGGCGGAAGGATTGTCATGAGGTAAGGCTACCGCACGGTCAAGGAGCGATACGGCCTGATTTTTGAAATGCTCCATAGGTCAAGGGCATAAGGGTGGCGAAATGTTCTTCCATTTTCTCCGCAACCATCTCGATCTCGCGCTGAGGGTAGCTAGGAAAATGTGAGCCCTCATGTGAGGTGCGAAGGGAAAGAAAATTCATCAGTGCCCTAGCGTTCATGGTCACATACATTGACGAATAGAGCGCAACCGGCAAAACGGCTCGAGCGACTTCTCGCGCAACTCCAGCTTCGAGCATTTTTTGATAACGCTCGTAAGTAAAGAGATAACTTTCCTTCATCGCTTTAACTGTTATATCAAATTGTTCTTGAGTTCCGTCCTCAAATGTATATGCACCTGTTTTACCCACTTGAACTAATTTTCTTTCTTTGTTTGGTACATAAAAAACAGGTTGAAGTTCACGATAGCGTCCGCTCTCTTCATTGTATGAAGCGATTCGATGGCGCATAAATTCGCGAAAGACAAAGATTGGAGCGGAGACAAAAAATGTCATTGAAGTATGTTCGAATGGTGAACCATGGCGTTCGCGAGCAAGGTAATTAATTAATCCAGCAGAACGGGCTGGATCCTCGCCTACTTCTTCTAACGATTGTTCTCCGGCGGTAGACACCCGTGCAGCCCAAATAACATCAGCGTCGCTTGCACTGGCTTTGACCAATTCAACGGTCATATCACTTCGAAAAATGGCTTCAGACATGTTGCGACCCTATCCACCCCGAGTAGAACTACGAAGGATTGATACGGCACAATTGCGGTCGTGTCGAACACAAGAGGATTAACCCTGCGAGACGCCCTTAGCGTCTCAATTACTGTTGGGGCTTATGGCGCTGCATTCGGAGCAGCAAGTGTTGCAGCAGGCTTCTCAGTCCTTCAAAGTTGTTTGCTTTCCTTGCTCACATTTTCTGGCGCTTCACAATTTGCAATCATCGGCGTCATCGGGGCTGGCGGAAGTGCGTTGAGCGGAATTACAACTGCGTCGCTCTTAGGTTTTCGCAACGGACTTTACGGATTGCGAATGGCCCCACTCCTTAAAATACGCGGAGTAAAAAGAATCATTGGTGCGCATGTCACAATCGACGAATCCACTGGCGTTGCACTCTCTCAAGAATCTCGTGGAATAGAGGCGATGCGTCAAGGATTTTGGTATACAGGTTTTGGTGTATTTATTTTCTGGAATTTGTTCACACTTGCTGGCGCATTTGGTGCACAAGCAATGGGTGATCCGGCTTCGTGGGGACTCGATGCTGCTGTACCTGCAGCATTTTTAGGACTTGTTTGGCCACGATTGAAAACTTCAGTTGATCGAGCACTTGCACTCTCGGCTGTTGCAATGGCTCTCGTGCTCACACCATATCTGCCAGCTGGTTTACCCATTATTGCCACAACGTTGCTGGCACTTGGCATGGGGCTACGGAAGAAATGAATATCTACTGGTGGGGCGTGCTTGGTACAAGTGCGATTGCATTTGCGCTGAAATACATAGGACATTCAATTCCAGAGCGTTATCTTTCGCATCCGAAGATTCAAGCGACAAATTTACTTATTCCCATAGTTTTACTAAGCGCACTTGTTGGTGTCCAAACTTTCACCGAAAAAACTAAGCTCATTCTTGATCACAGGGCAGCCGGACTAGGAGTTGCTCTTATAGCGCTCGTTCTCAAAGCGCCATTTCCTATAGTTGTTCTCAGTGCAGCACTTTCTTCAGCACTGCTCTACCACTTATAAAAATCTAGAGAGGCAAACCGTTTTCTGATTTAAGTCCATATTTCTTCGCTAAATCTGGATCAAGATCACCGGCACCAAGTGCTGATGTCCAACCGCCCTCAACTGCCAAACTTTGGCCAGAGACGTAGGAAGCTTTCGATGAAAGCAAAAATGAAACAACTTCTGCAATTTCGCTCGGATCAGCAAGACGCTTCAAAGGCGTAAGAAGCTCTAGAGCTTCACGATGCTTTGGTCCGATTTTAACGAAATACTCTTTTAACGCTGGGGTTAAAATTGCACCAGGTGCAACTGCGTTTGCACGAATTCCATAAGGACCATAAGTAACTGCAACGTTACGTGTCAGTGCATCAACTGCACCCTTTGTCATCTCATAAACTGCGTGATCTCTCCAAGCTCGGCGACCATGCACCGATGAAATATTAACAACGGCTCCCTTAACTTTTCCCGTGACATATGAGGCAACTGCCTCAGTACATCCCCAAAAAGTTCCCACTTGATTAATCGCGATGATTTCATCCATAAGTGTTGGATCATTTGGAAAATCATGTAATGGCGCTCCACGTGTAATACCAGCGCAATTTACCCAGGAAACTAGCGTCCCTTTTTCTTCGGCCAATACGCGAGCTCTCTTGTGTGTTTCACGTAGTGATACATCCCCAAGGAGGCTGAAAACTTTATGTTCAGCACTTGAAAGCTCTGCCTCAACTTCTGCAAGACCTTTGGGATTAATGTCTACAAGAATGACTATGTAATCTTCTGCTAATTTTGTAGCGATTGCGCGACCAATTCCTGAGCCGGCACCTGTTACTACTGCAACATCAACCATAGTTATTAACTCCCTTGAGGTGAATGGCAAAGCCACGAATGTGTAGATGTGCCACTAGTAAGTGCAAGAGCAGTCGATTTACAATCTGGACGATTGAGACCGACTGCACAACGTGTTCGATATAGGCAGGCATCACCTTCTGCAGGGCTTGGTAAAGATTGCACTTGTTCTTTATTGCTTTTACCTGCTTGTGGGTTTGCCAAAGGGACTGAAGCTAATAATCCGATTGTGTAGTGATGGCGAGAGTTCTGGAAAACATCTTCTCGGGTACCACGTTCAACAATTCGGCCCCGGAACATCACAGCAATCTCATCGGCAACATAGTGCGCGACGCCGAGATCGTGTGTGATGAATAGGTATGTCAATCCACGCTCTTGCTGAAGTTTGCGAAGCAAGTTGAGCACTTGAGCACGCACGGACACGTCTAGAGCCGACACTGCTTCATCTAAAACAACAATTTTTGGATCCAGAGCAAGTGCGCGGGCAATAGCTACGCGTTGGCATTGGCCACCTGATAACTCGTGCGGACGGCGACGAAGATGTTCCTTCTCAAGTCCAACAGCTTCTAGAAGTTCAATGACCTTCTTTTTTCGGGATTCCTTATCGCCAATGTTAAAAGCAAGTAGAGGCCCTTCAATAATACGTTGTACCGAGTGACGGCGATTGAGCTGGCTGAAGGGATCCTGTTGCACAACTTGAATTTGTCTACGCAAGAGGCGCATTTGTTCATGTTTGAGAGTTCCCAATGTTTGACCCAAAATTTCAACAGATCCGCCGCTCGGAGTATCTAGGCCTAACAGAATTCTGGCAGCGGTTGTCTTGCCACTTCCTGATTCGCCCACTAAAGCAAGTGTTTTCCCTTCATGAAGAGAAAAAGAAATATTATCCAGTGCTCGAACTTCGCTTGCCCCACCGCGGAAAATTCGACTAACGCCAGTTGCAGACGCGACTACTTTCAGATCAGAGCTCATTTAATTAGCGCTCCCAACCTGAAAAAGTTCATCGGCGCGAAAACATGCCGTGAGACGCCCTTGCGAAGAAGTAAGTGGTGGAATGGAAGTTTTACATTGATCTTGAACATGAGCACAGCGGGGTGAAAATACACAACCCGTTGGTCGATTATCAGGACGTGGTGGTTGTCCTGCAATCGAATTAATCGGCTTATTTACATCAAT
>Ga0209190_1000144_pt1 | contig 49902 bp, 43 predicted proteins | sample M_140205_XF_Meta_FD_187315 | JGI IMG/M metagenome (GOLD analysis project Ga0209190, IMG submission 187315) | Freshwater microbial communities from Lake Montjoie, Canada to study carbon cycling - M_140205_XF_MetaG (SPAdes) (version 2) | ecosystem: Environmental > Aquatic > Freshwater > Lake... | reverse complement strand
CTCTCCACGCACACAGTCCAGGCGCACCGCAAGAACATCGCGGACAAACTCGGGACCACGGGACCTGAGTTGGTCCAGTTGGCTGTGAAGCACTACCTACAGAAGTTGGGGCCCGCCTGAGAAGCACAGGACAGAGGTATTCGACAGCAAAGTGATGCTCGTTTAACCAAAGGGCAATGCCGACACCGGTTTTGAGAATGTCTGCGTGGATGCGTACGCACGGGGCAAAATCCCTCGCCTTGGCCGCGCTCTACTTTGTTTTCGGCCACGCCAGTTTTTTGGTGCAGGTCAACAATGCGGTGGTGACACCGGTGCTCTTCGCCCCGGAGGGCATCGCGTTGGCCATGGCCATTCGATTTGGTCCCGGCATCTGGCCCGGCGTGTTCGTCGGGCAATTGTGTCTCGCCCTGTCGCGCGGGCTCCCGCTGACGCCGGCGCTGCTGATCTCCGCCGTCAACAGCATCGAGAGCGCGGCGGGAGCATGGCTTTTCCACCGTGCGCGACTGGATCAAAACTTCGGCCGCGCGCGCGATCTCGCCGGGTTGATGCTGATGATCTTTTTTCTGCTCCAGCCGTTCAGCGCCACCTCCGGCATGCTGAGCCTGTGGATGTCAGGGATGGCGGCCAACTCCTCACTGCCTGTGTTGTGGATCAACTGGTGGATAGGCAACTGCATGGGACAAAGTTTGATCACCCCGATTTTGCTGTTGTGGATGAGCGGTCAGAGGCGCGGTCCGGCGCTGGCCATGGACATTCTGCTGTCATTCGCGGTTCTCGCCCCCACCGTATTGCTGGCCGAGCGGTTGTTTACCTATACCGGCTTCAACTCCATGGAGGTCGTGTTTTTGCCGGCGGTACTGATTTTCTCTATTTACCGCGGGCTGGCTGCGGCGAGCTTCAGCGGGATCATCATCGTTCTCTGCGCTCTCTACGCGACAGGCCACGGTTTCGGTCCTTACATCCATTCAAACAAGGCCGACATCCTCAACCTCAACTTCCATGTGCTGGGATTGGTGCTGACCGGACAATTTCTCGCCGTGCTGCTGCAACAGGCACGGCGCGGGTCCTTGGCACAAAGCGAGTTGTATACGGCACGCGAGCAATTGCAGCGCACGGCCTATGAGCTGACGCAAAATATTCCAGTCGGCACCTATGTGGTGGAGTTCGACCCGCAGGGTGAGCCGCGCTTCACGTTTTTGAGCGAGCGATGGATCGCCATGACCGGAATGAACCGCGAAGAGGTCATGCGGAACCATGCTCTGGCCCTGCAGGGAATGACGCCGGAGGGGCGCCGGGAAATCGAGCGACTCAACCGGAAAGCATTCGCGCAGCAGAAACGCTTCTTCTGGGAAGGAGACACGGTGATGCGCGGGGAGACACGCAGGGTGACACTGGAATCCTCACCGCGAAAAGATCCACGCGGGAAGATCATCTGGGAGGGGATGCTGAGCGATGTCACAGAGGCCAGAAAGGCATCCGCGGAACGTGAAAAACTGCTCAACAACCTGCCCATTGCCATCGCAGCCACAACGCTCGAATCACCGGCAAAAATCACTTTCATCAACGACAGCTTCATCCGTATCTTCGGCTACAAGCATGAGGAAATCCCTAACGTGGAGAATTGGGCGCGCTTGTCATATCCCGACGAGGCCTATCGACGGGAAGTCTTCCGCGAATGGGACGCCGCCGTCATGCGTGCGATCAAAACCAAAGACAGCGTGGAGTCGATGGAGTTCCTCGTGACATGCAAGGATGGCAGCAAGCGCAATGTGCTCTTCGGCGCGGTGGTTCTGGAGAAGAGCCTACTCGTCAGCATGACAGATATCACCGAGCGCAAGCGAGCCCAGGAGTTGCTGAGGAGCAGCGAGGAGCGCCAGAGGCTCCTCCTCGAGAGAAAACTCAAATCGAGCATCGAGGCATCCGCCGTGGCCCACGAAATCAACCAACCGCTCAGCGCTATTCTCCTGCAGAGCAAAATGACCCTGCAGGACAAAAGCGACCCTCAGCAAGCTCTAGCCATCATCGCAAAAGAGGCCCAGCACGTGGTTACTACAATCGAGAAAATGAAGACCTTGCTGCGTAGCGTGCAAACAGAGCACGAGCTCATCAACCTCGGCCAAATAGTGAAAAGTGCTTTGCTCTACAACAAGGGGTTGCTGGCGAAGAACAAAATCCAGCTTGAGCAATCCGGACTGGAGACACGGTGCATCATCCACGGGGACGGCGCGCAACTACAGCTGGCTTTGAATAATATTTTTCGCAACGCCGTCGAGGCCATCGTGGAGAGCGCGGCGAGCCTGGGTCAAATTTCCGTTAAACTGCTGCCTGCCGACAGCCACGTTGATCTGGTCATCGGCGACGACGGCCCCGGGTGGTTAGGCGCAGAGTTGACCGAACTCCCGCTCAACAGCACCAGAAAGGATGGGACTGGCATCGGCCTCTTTGTGGTTCGCACCGCAGTGCAGAACCACCAAGGAGAAGTATTATTCGGCCGCTCCCCGCTGGGGGGGGCGGAAATACGTATGAGGTTTCTGCTGCAGGAGGGTGAGTTACGCACGCCCCCCGCTGAGGAGAGTTAAGGCCTCGCGCGGCGTTAGAGCCCGCAGCTGTATCCTGTGCCCCGGCGCCCTTCGTTGAAACCCTCGGCGTAGCCTTTGTAATAACCGTCCGAGAACGGGACATTGTAAGCCGGTCCGCGGTAATTGGAGTTGGCGCGGTAAGAAATGCCGCGTCCGCCATCATAGAAACCGGCGTTGTAGCCCTGACGGTATCCGTCGCGGTAGGCCGGTTGATAGAAGGACTGGGATTGGTAGGGGCTGACCGGACGAACGCCGGCAGGCACTGTGTTGGCGTATTGACCCGGGCGGTTGTAGGGGTTCGTGACGGCGGGATTCGTAAAGGCCGCCAATTGCTCTTCGGTTACGCAGCCGGCGAGGAGGACGGGGAGGAGGAGTGCGGGGAGGAGTTTTTTCATGTTGGTGGTAAAATTGAGGGGTATCTTTTAGCGCGACGGCCAACCGCAAATCAAGCGGGGCCTACTACCCTCCGCAGGGTATTTACATGGTTTCGCCGTGGCGACATTTTAGATGGTTCCGCCGCCATGCAGGATTTCCCCGACAAACGCCCGCGGCCCCTCCCCACGGATTACGCGACAACTTCCCGGCAGCGGGTTTTTTATGCAACTCGCACGGCGCAGTAACGAATTCCGCGCGGCGATGCTGGCCGCGATCATGCTGGCTTGCTTCGTCTTGCTGGTCGGCAAGCTGTGGTACGTGCAGATCGCCAGGGGAAACGATTACACGTCGCGCCTGCGCACCACCTCGCAGGTCAATGTGCGCCTCCCTGCCGTGCGCGGCGAGATCCTCGATCGCAACGGCATTCCTCTCGCCCAGAACCGGGCCAGCGCCGGAGTGGAGTTCCGGTTGCCCGAGGTGGTCCGCTCCTGCCGGGAGCGTCTCGGCATGATCCCCCGCTACGAATACCGGACAACCATCGGCGGGATGGCCACGGAAAAATCGGAGGCGGACATTGTCAAAATTATCAATGAAATCGTGATGCCCGGCTTGGCCAAGCTGGGATTGGCCCGCGACTACAACGCCAACCAACTGCGCGTGCACTTTCGCAATAATTCCGAGGTGCCCTTCATCTATATGGAGGATCTGGACTTCGAGACGATGGCGAGGTTAGCCGAGCACAACTTTGATCTCCCGGGCGTCGAGGTTGTTGTCCGCCCCGTGCGCCGCTATGTCTACGGCTCGCTCGGCGCACATTTCCTCGGCTATGTCGGCGAACCGAATGACATCGACCAGGAGGAGGCGGCGCGCTTCAGTTTCTATCAACCGGACACCGAGGGTAAATCGCAACTCGAACTGGTGCTCGACGAAGATCTCAAAGGGCGGGCCGGTGCGCGCATCCTGCAGCGCAACGCGAAGGGGGTGATCGAACGCGAGGTCGGCGTGGAACCGCCGCAGGCCGGACACGATGTGCAACTGACCATCGACGCACGCATCCAATACATCACCGAAAAGGCACTGCGCTCCGTCGGGCGGGGTGCCGCCGTAGTGGTGGATCCGCACAGCGGTGACATCCTCGCAATGGCCAGCGTGCCGTCGTTCGATCCGAACAGCTTCATTCCCGCCATCGCGGCGACCGACTGGAACCGCTTGCTGGATGACTCGACCGATCCGCTGCTCAACCGTGCGACCAGCGCCTACGCGCCGGGTTCGACCTTCAAGGTCCTGCCGGCACTGGCGGGTGTGCGCAAGGGTCTGGCCAAAAAATATTTTACCTGCTCCGGCGGGGTGCAGTACGGCAAGCACATGCTGAAATGTGGAGGCACGCACGGAACTATCGACCTCCCCTCCGCTCTGCGCATGTCGTGCAATGCGTTCTTCTGCCTCTACGGAAATGCCGTCGGCATCCGGGATATCGATGAGGTCGGCCGCCTGCTCGGGCTTGGTCAGAAAAGCGGGGCACCGCTTTCGGCGGAATCCGCGGGGATCCTGCCAGATCCGGATTGGTTAGCCACAACCAAGGCAGCTGAAAAGTGGTCGACCGGACAAACCGCCAACACTTCGATCGGCCAGGGCTTCGTTCTCGCCACGCCTTTGCAGATGGCGATGGTCGCGGCAACCCTCGGGAACGGCGGCACGAGTTACCACCCGCGACTGGTCAAGAAGGTCGTGGCACGCGATGGCACGGTCATCCGCGAGGAACCGGTGAAGATCCGTGCCAATCTTCTTGAGCATGGCTTCACCGCCGAAGGCATCGAAACCGTGCGGCGAGGAATGTGGGACGTGGTCAACCGCGGCGGTGGCACCGCACCGGCCGCACGCATCAAAAACTACGAGGTGGCTGGCAAAACGGGGACGGCACAGTTCTGGCGACGAGGAACGAAGGACAACCACACTTGGTTCATCACTTTCGCCCCTTATTGGAACCCCCGCTACGCAGTCTGTGTGCTGGTAAATGGCGGCGCTTCGGGCGGCGGAGTCGCCGCACCGATCGCATCCAAAATTCTATCCGAAGCCTTCAAGCTGGAGGAGGGCGAGAAGATCGAGGTGGCGGCTTTGACGCCGGCCAAGGGAAGTTTCGATTATGTTTCGAGCGTGGACTTCGGCCGCTCCGTTCCAGCCGCGCTGGCCGCTGCTCCGCAAGGCGATGAGAGCGGCGGTGGAGCAGACGACGAACGCCCGCGGCGCACCGCGAAGGCCGAGGCTCCGACCGTCAAGCCCGCTGCGGATGCGGAGGGCAGTGTGACCAAGAAGCCTAATTTGTTCCAACGCCTCTTCGGCAAAAAGAAGAAGAGCCAGACGGAAGGATAGCTTACCCATCCCAAGCACTGAGGCTGCGCACTGAAGCCGCTACAAATCGCCCTGAACTGCGGCGACCAGTGCGCGCATGAGGGCGGGATCTTTGACGCCAGGGGAGGATTCCACCCCGCTCGCCGTATCGATTGCCGCGGGGTGCACTTGGCGCACCGCCTCGGCGACATTGTCCGGATGGAGACCTCCAGAGAGAACGATCGGACGGCCGGCGGCGCCCGCAATTTCGGCCGCCACCGCCCAGTCTATGGTCCGCCCTGTGCCGCCATAGACGCCAGGAGCGTGCGCATCGAGGAGCAAACACGGCGCGGGATCAGCCAAGGCCTCGTGGCCGGAGGCTTCGTCGGAAATCGCGCGCGCCTTGATATAAAATTCCCCTCCCCAGGAGGAACAGAACTCTGGAGTCTCACCGCCGTGGAATTGTAGCGCATGAAAAAGTCCGGACCGCGTGATCTCCAGTAGCAAAGCCTCATCCGGTTGGACAACAACCGCCACGCGGCCGATATCCTCGGGGAGTTTTTTCAGCCATGGTGCGATATCTTCGAGAAGTATGGCGCGTTTCGATTTCGGGTAAAAATTGAATCCGAGCGCATCGACGCCGGCATCAACAGCTGCATGTGCATCCTCCTCGCGGGTGATGCCGCAGACTTTGACCCCTGTCCGCCCGCCCTCGAGCCAGCGCCGAAGAGCCGAGGGCACCATGATCAATTGAGCGTGCGACCGCGCGCCTGCTTGATCTTCGTGTGGTGAGTAAGCGGGTAGATATGCCCGTCGCTACCGCGGAAAAATGAACTCAGCAGCCAGCTGGCAATACTAATGACAAGGGCACCCCAGAACGCCGGCCAAAATCCGGCCACATGAAACGAGCTACCCGGGAGGATGCCGGAGACAAACCAGAGCAGGAGCGCATTGAGCACGAGAATAAAGAGCCCCATGGTGACGAGAATGAGGGGGAGACAGAGAATGAGAAGCACGGGACGGACCAATGCGTTGATGATCCCGAGCAGAAGAGAGGCAAAGGCCAGACCGGTGAGGCTGCCATACTCGATGCCCGGCACCAGCCATGCAGCGACGAACACGGACACAGCCGTCACAAGCCATCGGATAAAAAATTCGCCAACGGAAATACCCACAAGATAAGACTAAGCTCCGAACGCGATGGGGAAAGCCGAAAAAACTTGGCCGGGGCGCTGGGGAGCCTGTTAATGGATGTGAACAGCCACAATCCATCATATGCCCAAGGTCACCAAAAAAGCCCCAGTCAAGAAAAGCGTCCGCAAAAAAGCCGCGAAGAAACCCGCGCAGCCATCCTCAGTTGCCCGAACCCGCACGACAACAGCGACACCAGGTCGGGCGGTTACGCGCAACAGCAGAGCAAAGTCCAAAGTCGTGGGTCAGAGCAGGTCGGCAACGAAGACGGATATCGCGCTCGCGGCCTATTACATCGGGGAAAGACGTCGGGCAGCCGGACTGCCCGGTGGTCCGGAGTCAGATTGGCTCGAGGCGGAACGTCAACTGCGCGGCTGACCAAGCCGGTGAATCTCCTTGCGCGTCGCTGGGCGTAGACATTCATGATGACTCTCGTTCCACCGACGACCAGAGAAAACGCGCGACTCAAGCACCTGCCGCACTCCGTGCCCAGCGGGGAAACCATACGGTCCTTCCTTCTCAGCGGGGCAGTCCTCGCTTGGAGCGAAGACCGGTGGATCATTGCGTGGGGCGACCCGGTGCATGCGGCGCGACCTCACCCGGAGCAACCCTCATTCTACGCCCCCGATTTTTATCTGCGCGATCCCGCACCATGGCGCATTTATCCGCACGCCGCTGCGGTCACGCCCGACAGCCTGGCCCAGCAACTGCAACCGGGAGCAGCCACGCCCGCCTGGCAGACTTTCGACGAAAATCTTTTTGCGGCGGCTTTTGCCCGAGTGGAGGATGAGTTGGCCGCGGGCCGGGTGAGTAAGGCTGTGCCTGCCGTTTTTGCAACCAAGGCGCACCCCTTGGATGCGGCAGACCGCGAGCGAGCCTTGCGCGCTCTGGCCAATCTGCCCTCGGGCTTGATGCCCTACGGTTGCTGGGATGCAGCCGGAGGGATGGTGGGTGCTTCGCCGGAACTCTTGTTCGAAAACGACGGCGTGGAGATACACACCGTCGCGGTGGCCGGCACGGCGAGGGCGGATAGCACGCCCGAGGAAATGATGGAAGATCCGAAGGAGCGCACAGAGCACCGTTTGGTCCTCGATGATCTTGCCGAACAACTCGCTCCACTCGGTCTAGTGTCAAAAGGCGCCACACGGCTCTGGCGCGTCGGCATGCTCTCGCACTTGCGCACCGATCTCAGGGTCACTCCCGGCCACGCAGTCTCCTTCGATGAACTCATCGGCCGTCTGCACCCCACACCCGCGGTCGGCACCTCGCCTCGCGACGCCTGGCGCGAACTCCTGCCGCAGATCGACACCGCCCCACGCGGGTTTTTCGGCGCACCATTCGGGCTTGTTCTTCCGGGTGGAGCAGCCCGCTGCGTCGTCGCCATCCGCCAGGTCCAGTGGGATGAGAGAGGATCCCGTTGCGGGGCAGGTTGCGGCTTGGTGCCGGGCAGCAAATTGGCGCGCGAGGTGGCCGAGTTGCACCTCAAACTCTCGGCCTCGCGCGGGAATCTCGGGCTTTGAACGCGGCCGCCGTGAATCGTGCGATGGCGTGGGAAATCCTCGCTGCCCTCCACCGCGCTGGCGTGAGGACATTGTGCGTGTGCCCGGGCGCGCGCAATGCACCATTGGTGCTCGCTGCCGAAGCAGCCGCACCCCGTTTCGATCTGGTCTCTTTTTTCGAAGAGCGAAGCGCCGGCTTCTTCGCCCTCGGCCGCGCCCGGCGCGATGGCAGAGCGGTCGCGGTCATCACCACTTCGGGAACAGCCGCCGCCGAATTGCTGCCCGCCATGCTGGAGGCTATCCATGGCGGATGGCCGCTGATCGCCGTGACCGCGGATCGCCCGCGGAGACTGCGCGGGACAGGCGCACCGCAAACGATCGACCAGCCTGGGCTCTTCACCGCATGCCATATCCCGGTCATCGATATTGACGAGCCGGGCCAGTTCGGAATCCTGCCGCCCGGCCCTGTCCATCTCAATGTCTGCTTCGACGAGCCTCTTGTCGACGATGAGCCGCTCGTAACTCCCGCCGATGAAACGCACGCGGACCCTTCCTCGGAGACTTGGATGGACGAGAGCGAGGTGCTTGAGGCCTGGGAAGATTTTTTCGCGCGCGTCCGTAATCCGCTGGTGATGGTTTCATCACTGACAAAAGATGAAGCGTGCGACGTTGCACCATGGCTGGCTTCGCTTTCCAGCCCGATCTACCTCGAGGCCGTGTCTCAGTTGCGGGGCCATAGCAACCTGCAGGAGTTCGGACTCCATGCCGGGGAACGCATCCTTCTCACCGCAGAGTGCCGCGAGGCATGCGACGGCTTTCTGCGCATCGGCGGCGTGCCGACACCGAGGCTGTGGCGTGAACTCGATACGGATAAAAGGCCTGTCCTGCACATCGCTCGCGCGAATTTTTGCGGTCTGGCCCGCCGCTCGCCCCTCATTCCCCTCACCTCATTTAGGCGGCTCTCCTCGGATAATGCTCCTCCGGGGGGTGACAACGGCGCGCTGCTCGCACGCGACCGATCCTGCGCCGCGGCGCTACTCGCATTTCTGGACGAGGAACCCTGCAGTGAGACATCGCTGGTTCGCGCAGCCTCGAACCACTTTGCATCCGACACGCGAATCATGCTCGGCAACAGCTTGCCGTTGAGGGAGTGGGATCTGGCCGCGCCGCGAGAGGCGGAAGACCGTATCTTTTTCGCCAACCGCGGCGTGAACGGTATCGACGGCCTTGTCTCAACGACGCTCGGCTTGGCAGGTCAAGGCCGGCCGACCGCCGCTTTGCTCGGCGACCTGTCGGCGCTTTACGACCTGGCCGGCCTCTGGCCGGCAGCGCAGCTGGACGGAACGGACATAACCATCGCCGTCGTGAACAACGGCGGAGGAAAAATTTTCGATCGGATGTTCGGCCGCCGTGCGTTTCTCAACGCGCACGAACTGCGTCTGCATGGCTGGGCGGAAATGTTCGGCTGGCACTACGGCATCGTGCGCCATCCGCAGGATCCGTGGCCGCAGGGCCGGCCGCGTCTCGTGGAAATTATTCCCGATCCGCAGGCCACAGCGCGTCTGGCTGAAAATTACGAGTCGCTTTGGCGCTGAAGCCATCCGGTCCTGCGGCATCGCCTAGCGCTGGATGCGATGACAGGACTCGATTAGCCTGCATGTCAGTGACCCGCCGCATCCTCCTCACCATCTCTTTGCTCCTGCTCGCCCTCGCGGGCGCGGCAGCCTGGGTCCTTCTTTCCTCCGGTGACCCGGCTTATCGCTTGGGCGAGTTGGCCGCGTTCGGCCGCTACGATGCCTACAACTCCGAAATCACGGCAGTCGCAGCTAGGCATGGTGTCGACCCCCTTCTGCTCAAGTCGATCATCTGGCAGGAGAGCCGATTCCAACCGGACAAACTCGGCGCCCATGGCGAACGCGGACTCATGCAGGTCACCGAACCTGCGGCGCAGGACTGGGTGGCGGCGGAAAATATAGAGACTTTCTCTCCCGCAGATCTGCTCGACCCGAAAACCAACATTGAGGTGGGGGCCTGGTATCTGGCGCAGGCTTTGCGGCACTGGGCGTCCCAAGAGGATCCACTGCCTTTTGCCCTCGGTGAATACAACGCGGGACGCAGTCGTGTGAAGCGTTGGGCGGGAGGGCTGCAGATGAGTGCGGATGAGCTGAATCGCGCGATGGATATTCCTAGCACGAAAGCTTACGTGGCATCGGTGCGCGGCCGATACGACTATTACCGCACACCCCGCGCGAAGGCGCCCTAAGTTTGTTCAAGGATGGTGCGCAGCGAGCACTTCGTCGAAAATCCGGCAATCCTTCTCCCCGAAAATGGAATGGGCCGCGCGCAGATGTTTCTGCGCTCCGCTCTCGTCATTTTTGCGCCGGAGCAGCACGACCTGCGCGTAGTACCAGGCGGGGGTTGATCCCAGCGGGTAGAGTGAGGCCAACATTTTGTCCGCATCCTGCGTGTTCCCAAGCTGAAGGAAGCACAGCGACATGTTAAAACGCACAAGCTCGTTGCCCTGATCACGGCGATGCAGTTCTTCGAAGATTTCCAGCGCCCCGCGGTAATCTTCCTGAAGGAACTTGGCCTCGCCGAGATTGAAGCCTGCGGGAAAATAGGTTGGATCAGCCGCAAGGATCTCGCTGAAGATTTTCTGCGCCTCGTCGAATTTTCCAAGTTTGCTCCCTATCGCACCGCGCAGATTGAGCAAGGCGAGGTCGCCGGCCTCGGGCTGGGAGACACCGGAGAGAAAGTCTGCCGCCGCTTGGTATTCACCCGCATCGTAAAGCTGCGCTCCCCGGCGAAGAACCGAGGCAAGGCGACGCTGGGCAAGCAGGGGGCCCTGCTCCGGAGGGGGAGCCGCGTGCGACGTCAGGCCGGGGCAGAACGCCAGGGCCAAGGCCGCCGTCAGCGCCCTCATCACCGACCCTCGAGGAAAAGACGGAATGGATTTTCGACGGCTTCCTTGACGCGGACGAGAAAAGTGACCGCCTCTTTTCCATCCACCACACGGTGATCGTAACTGAGCGCAAGATACATCATCGGGCGGATGACAATCTGCCCGGCGACGGCCACGGGACGATCCTGGATTTTGTGCATGCCAAGGATCCCGCTCTGCGGCGGATTGAGGATCGGCGTGCTCATGAGCGAGCCGTAGACGCCGCCGTTGGAGATGGTGAAGACGCCACCCTGCAGATCATCGATGGTGATGGCGCCCTCGCGTGCTTTTTTTGCGTAGTAAGCGAGATCCTGCTCCAATTCGGCAAAAGTTTTGCGGTCCGCGTCACGAATGACCGGAACGATGAGCCCTCGCTCGGTGCCGACCGCCACGCCTATATCGTAAAAATGGTTATGGACCAGTTCGTCGCCGTCGAGCCGCGAGTTGAGCTGCGGTTCGGCCTTGAGCCCATCGACCACAGCCTTGATGAAAAAAGACATGAAGCCGAGCTTCACCCCGTATCTGGACTGGAAGCCCTCCTGCACGTCGCCGCGCAGCTTCATCACGGCGGACATGTCGCATTCGTTGAATGTGGTCAGGATGGCGGCATTGCGTTGCGCGGCCACCAACTGGGTGGAAATCTTTTTGCGCAGAGGGGAAAGTTTTTTGCGCGTGACGCGGCGATCCTGCGGTTCGAGCCGGACCGGCATCGATGGAGCGGAAGCGGCGGGCGGAGGCGCTGGTGCAGAGGCCTCTTTTTTCGCGGTCTCTTTTTTTGCTGCGGCGGCGGGAGCCGGCGATGCAGCGGGCAGGACCGGGGCGGCAGGTTCCGCGGCGGACTCGATATGGCCAACCACCTCGCCTATTTTGACTTCGCGGTCGGCCGGAACGGCGATGCGCACGAGGCCTGCAGCCGTCGCGGCGACTTCGGTGGAAACCTTGTCGGTATCGAGGGTGAAGAGGGCATCGCCCGCGCGGACGTACTCGCCGTCATTGCGGTGCCAAAGGGAGATAATCCCCGAAGATATTGACTCCCCGACAGCGGGGACCTTGATGTCCGTACTCATGGCGCGTGGTCTTTACTATACTTCAAATGCGCGGCTGACGAGTTCCGCCTGCTGCAGGCGGTGCACGGCAAGGGAACCGACAGCCGGGCTCGGGCTCTCCGGGCGCCCCGCATAAGATATGTTGCAGCCGAGGAGTTCTCGTAGCTGCGCCGACATATAAAACCAGGCGCCCATATTTTTGGGTTCTTCCTGGCACCAGACCACCCTCTGCAAGTTCGGGCAGAGACTAGCGATGCGTTTGATTTTTTCCACGTGCAGCGGATAGAGCTGCTCGACGCGCAGTATCGTCGCATCGTTCGCCCCGCGTTTTTCCTGCTCGGACTTCAGGTCGTAGTAAACTTTGCCGGAGCAAAGAATCATGCGTTTGACGGGTGCAGGATCCGGCGGGAGCGGGTCGGCCATGATCGCGAAAAAGCGCCCCTCGGTGAAGTCGCTCTCGCGCGATACGGCCAGCGGATGGCGCAGGAGGCTCTTGGGCGTCATGATGACGAGCGGCTTGCGGCAGTCGCGGTGGATCTGGCGGCGCAAGGCGTGGAAATACTGCGCCGGCGTGGTGAGGTTGCATACCTGCATGTTGTTGTCCGCGCAAAGCTGAAGAAACCGCTCGAGCCGCGCGCTCGAGTGCTCAGGGCCTTGACCTTCGTACCCGTGCGGCAGGAGCAGGACGAGCGAACTTGGACGCTGCCACTTGGATTCGGCCGAGGCGATGAACTGGTCGATGATGACCTGCGCGCCATTGACGAAGTCACCGAACTGAGCCTCCCAGAGACAAAGCATCGACGGGTAGTCGAGCGAGTAACCGTAGTCGAAGCCGAGCACAGCGGCCTCGCTGAGCAGGCTGTTGTAAACGCAGAACCGCTCCTGATGCCCGAGCTTCAGGTGATTCAGAGGAATGAAGTCCTCTTTGTTTTCCGCGTCGTAAAAAACGGAATGCCGCTGGCTGAAGGTCCCGCGGCGGCTGTCCTGTCCGGAAAGACGCACAGGAGTTCCCTCGAGGAGCAGAGAACCGAAGGCCAAGGCCTCGGAAAACGCCCAGTCGTAAGGACCACCGTCCTTGAGGATTTCCAAGCGACGTTCGATGAGCATGCGTCGAACCTTGGGCAAAAGGTTGAAATCTTCCGGTACGCGGCAAAGCCCCTCAACGATCTCCTTGACCATGGCCGGGGTGATCTCGGTGTGCACCGGTTCGTAGGAATATGGCGGCTGGAAGACCGCGGTCGAACCGGCGAAGCTTCCGCCCTCGCGGCGCTCGCTCTCGCTCTTTTTGACAATATCGAACGCCTCCTCGAGATCGCGGGCCGCTTCGGCCTTGATCCCCGCGGCCTCCTCGGTCGTGAGCGTGCCGAGAGCATTCAGTTCCCTCACAAAAATCTCGCTGGCCAGCGGATGCTTCTGGATCGTGCTGTAGAGATAGGGCTGGGTGAAGGTCGGTTCGTCACCCTCGTTGTGCCCGTGCCTCCGGTAGCAGAAGAGGTCGATGACCACATCGCGCCCGAACTCCTGCCGGAAATCGAGGGCGATCTGCGCAACGGTCGCCACGGCCAGCGGGTCCTCGCCGTTCACATGGAAGATCGGCGCCTCGATCATCTTGGCCACATCGGTCGCGTAGAGGCTGGAGCGCGCATCGGCCGGAAGCGTGGTGAAACCGATCTGGTTGTTGACCACAATGTGGAGAGTACCACCGGTTTTGTAGCCGGGGAGCTGCGACATGTTGAAAACCTCGGCCACGACCCCCTGCCCCGCGAACGCCGCGTCGCCGTGGATGAGCAGCGGCAGGACTTTCTTGCGGCTCTGCGTATCGTCGAGGATCCGTTGCCGCGCACGGGCCATGCCCTCGACAACCGGGTTGACCGCCTCGAGGTGGCTCGGGTTGGCGGCCAGACGCACGCTGACCTTGTAACCCGTGGCGGTGCTGCGCTCGGCGAGGTAGCCGAGGTGGTATTTCACGTCGCCGTTGCCGCCGACCACCTCGGGGATGAAGTTCTCCGAGAACTCGTTGAAGATAACGGTGAGCGGCTTGTTGAGGAAATTGGCCAGCACGTTGAGGCGCCCCCGGTGGGCCATGCCCATGACGATCTCCCGGATGCCGCTCTGCTGGCAGCGCTGCAGCACGGTGTCGAGGATGACGAGCAACGACTCGGCCCCCTCGAGCGAAAAGCGTTTCTGCCCGACGTAGCGCGTGTGCATGAAGTGCTCGAAGGTTTCCGCCTCGTAGAGCTGGAGCAGGATGGCGCGGTGCAGGGCGGCGTCCTTGCGGTTGCCGTTGCCGCGGTTCTCGACGCGCTCGCGGATCCAGTTGCGCATGCGTGGATCCTGGATGTGCATGAACTCCGCACCGATCGTGTCGCTGTAGATGGCACGCAATTCCTCGAGCATCTCGCGCAAGAGCATCGGTTGACCGTCGCGGAAATATTTCGTCGCCACCTTGCGATCCAGATCGCTTTCGGTGAAACCTATTTGCTTGAGGGAGAGCAGGGGATTTTCCGGCGCAGCCTCGGTGAGCGGGTCCAACCGAGCCACGGTGTGACCCAGGGTACGGTAGGAGTAGGCCAGCGAATCGGCGCGCCGCTCCAAGGCGGAATCCTCGGGCACCGCGGTCCTCGCGCCCTCGGCCAGTTCCTCGGACTGGACCAAACCCAGCTCAAAGCCCTCGAAAAAAGCATTCCACTCAGGTGAAACGGATTCCGTATCCTGTTTCCAGCGCGTGTAGTTTTGCTCGAGCAGCTCCGAGTTCCAGTTTCCCGACACCGATTGGCTCATTGATTTAAAATCCTGATCAGAATCCACAGAACACGCCCCTCTGGCAATAAAGAGAAGTGTTTGCAGGCCATTTTTTCTGTTGTGTAACCCGCTGCCGCTTGCCACGAGGCGCCCCGCGGGGCATAAATGCGGATCCGCCGCCCCGGGCAACGTATCGGGCGTCGCAAGGGCCGCCATGATCAAGGTTGAGGGACTCACCAAGAAATACGCCGGAATTACGGCGATCAGTGACCTGAATTTCACCGTGCAAAAGGGTGAGATCGTCGGGTTTCTCGGGCCCAACGGCGCGGGCAAGAGCACGACGATGCGCATCCTGTCATGCTTTCTTCCCGCCACCAGCGGGCGGGCCAGCGTGGCCGGTTACGATGTGGCCTCCCAGTCGCGCGAAGTCCGTTCCCGGGTGGGCTACATGCCGGAAAACGTGGCCCTCTACCCGGAGATGCGGGTGCAGGAATACCTTGAATACCGCGCCGCACTCAAAGGTATCCGCGGCCGGACCAACCGCCAGCGCGTCAATGCGGTGAAGGAACTCTGCAGCCTGCGCGAGGTGGAACGCAAACTGATCGGAGCCCTGTCCAAAGGTTACCGTCAGCGGGTCGGACTGGCCGACGCGCTGCTCCACGATCCCGACCTCCTCATCTTGGACGAACCTACGATCGGCCTCGACCCGAACCAGATCCGTCAGGTGCGGCAACTCATCCGCGATCTGGGCAAGCGGCATACCATTCTGATCTCGACCCACATACTGACCGAGGTCGAAATGACCTGCAGCCGCGTGCTCATCATCGACCGCGGAAAAATTGCCGCATCCGACACACCGGAAAATCTGGCCGGCCGCGTGCGCACCGCGGGTGGCATCCGTGTGGAGATCCGCTGCGCCGCGGATGCCTTGGAAAAGGCACTGCTCGCCCTGCCCGGCGTGCGCAAGGTGGAAAGCGTCGCATTGGAAGGCGGGTGGCAGGGATGCACGATCCGCACGGATGCCGATCACGACCCGCGCGAGGCTGTCGCGAAACTGGCCGCCGACCGGAAGTGGCCGCTCCGCGAACTCGGGCGCGAGCAAGTGAGCCTGGAGCGAGTCTTCACCGAAATCACCCAGTCAGGAGAACTCTGAGCCACATGACTTTCCTCACCCTCCTCAACCGCGAGATACGCGCCTACTTTTTGGCCCCGGTGGCCTGGATCGTGCTGTTCTTTTTTCTGCTGCTGACCGGGTTCAACTTTTATGCAGGGGTGGCCGCGCTCAACCGCGGGCCTAGCGAGGTGACTGTGGTTGAGGCGTTTTTCAACACGGTCTTTTTCTGGTTCGGATTCGTGCTGGTTTTCCCGCTCATCACCATGCGGCTTTTCTCCGAGGAATACAAAATGGGGACGATCGAGCCGCTCATGACGGCGCCCGTGCGGGACAGCCAGGTTGTTTTGGCCAAATATTGCGGCGCACTTTTTTTCTATGTCGTCCTCTGGCTCCCAAGCCTGCTGTATTTTCTGGTCTTCACCTGGGTCACTCGCCTGCAGACCGCGGGAGCGGCGGGACCTTTTCTCGGGGCCTACGCCATGCTGCTGCTCATCGGCATGTTCTACCTCTCCATCGGATGCCTCGCCTCGGCGCTCACGCGCAACCAGATCGTCGCCGCCGTGATGTCCTTCAGCGTGATCACCCTGCTCTTCTTCACCGGACTGCTCAGCTTCTTCGTGTTGAACGTCACTCCGGTCCTGCGTGAAATGACGGCGTACTTTTCCTCGCTCGAGCACATGAGCGAGGCCTCGCGCGGATTTTTCGACAGCCGCCCCATTGTTTTTTATCTCTCGCTGACAATCTTCGTGCTGTTCCTGACCTTCCATGTCTTCCAATCGCGCCGCTGGCGCAACTGAGATGAAGACACCCCAAGACTCATCCCGTCGTCGCGCCGGCATCCGCATCGGTGTGGCGGTGCAGATCGTCCTCGCCGGCGTGCTGCTCGCCGCGGCCAACTACGTAGGATTCCACTACTACCTGCGCGGGGATTGGTCGCCGGCGCAAAAGTACAAACTCGGCGAGTTGACCAAAAGCGCGCTCAAACGTCTCCCGGCCCCGGCCAAGGTCTATGTGTTTTTTTCACCCACCTCGACCGCGCCCGGTTACGAGGTCTACGGCGACGTGGCCAATCTCCTCAAGGAGTACCAGTTCACGGCGGGCGACAAACTCACCGTCGAATACATCGACCCCATGCGCAATCTGGGCCGCGCGCGCGAACTGCAGGCTAAGTTCAATTTCGGCCCACAGGAAAATCTCGTCATCGTGGAAATGGACGGACGCACCAAGCAGATCAACGCCGGGGACATGGCCGACTACGATATGTTGACGCAAATGTCCGGCGAAGCACCGCGCGTGCAAGCCTTCAAGGGCGAGCAGGCGTTGACCAGCGCGCTCATCGAGGTTTCCGAACCCCACCAGCGCACGGTCTACTTCCTGCAGGGTCAGGGGGAACCTGCGACCGGACCGGGGTCAACCCTCTCGCTGCTGGAGGAATATGCAGGCAAGCAGGGTGTCAAAATTGCTTCACTTGATTTATCCGTCGCCACGCAGATCCCCGAGGACACCGCCGCGCTGGTCGTCGTCGGTGCGCGCTACGACGTGCCGCCGGCGGTCGCGGAACTTCTGCGCGGCTACTGGCGCAAGGAGGGCCGCATCATCGTCCTGCTCGATCCCGATGCCGACACGCCTCTGCTCCGCGAGTTCCTCGCTGCGGCCGGCATCACCGCACGCGATGACCGGGTTCTGCGAACGGTGCGATTGGGTTTCGCGACCGGGATTCTGCGCGATGTGACCGCCCGCTTCTCGCCGACCAACCGGGTGACCCGCCGCCTGCAGGGCGTGGATGCCTCGCTGCCGGGTGCGAGTTGCTCGCTCAAGATCGACGAAAAGATCCAAGGCACCACGGTCGAGGCTATGCTCACAGCCGAGGAACCTTTCTGGGGCGAGACCGAATATGTTACGGACGAAAAGAAGGGCGTGCATTTCGACAAGGAGAGGGATAGCGCGGCGCCATTGGTGCTCGCGGCCATGGCAGAGCGCGGAGGGGTGACGGACGAAAAAGTCGAGTTGGCTGCGGCGCGTCTGGTCGTGGCGGGCAATAGCGAGTTTGCCCTTGATGGGACGATCACCGAGCCCAACCTCGACTTTCTGCTCGGCAGCCTCAACTGGATGCTCGACCGCGGCCACCTCGCACGCGTCGCACCCAAGGCGGTCCGCACCTTCAACCTCAACCTCACCGAGATCGAGACCGGGCGCATCGCTCTCTACACACTGATCGTCATCCCGGCCGCCGCGGCCCTCGCGGGAATGATGGTCTGGTGGCGCCGCCGTCGCTGAACCGTGAATCCCCGCGCCACCATCGCCCTCCTTTTGCTGACAGCCCTGGCGATGGGAGGAATTTTTTATCTGCGAAATCATGTCGAACCGACACGCGATGGTGAACAAAAGCGTCGCTATCTCGCGGTGTTCGAACCGGACGACGTCGCCGCCATCGACATCACGCGGAACGACAAAACGCTCAGCCTGCGGCGCGAAAACGGTGAGTGGCGCCTGACGGCTCCGCTCAAAGATCGAGCCGATCCCGATGCGGTCGATCGGCTTTTGTCCGCCTTGCGCTCCATCGATATCCGGGACCGTGAGCCCAACCGTGACCCGCAAAATTTCCCCGAAAGCGGGCTTGAACCGCCACGCGTGCGCATCGCCTTGGGTGGCAGAGAAAATGTGGTGGTTGACCTCGGAGCCGAAACGGCCCTGCCCAACGAAATTTTCGCCAAGTTGGGCGGACAACAAGCCATCGTGCGGATCCCCTCCAACATTCTCGAACTGGTGGGGCGCGCCACGGACTCCTTGCGCGACCCTCGGCTGACCAGTCTGGTCGCCGACGACATGGAAAAATTCACCGTTCGGCGATCCGATGGAGAAATGTCGCTGCGCCGCGAGCGGGGGGCGTGGGTGATTGAAAAGCCCGTGCAAGCGATGGCCGACCCGCGAGCGGTGCAGGCCTTCCTCGAACCTCTCCTCGGTCTGCGGGTGACAGGCTTCGGCGCGCAAGAAACCGCGCCGGAGACCTCGGCTACGTTGCCAGGTCAAACGGCGACGATCAGTTTGACCCCGCGTGGCGGTGGCGAGGAACTCGAACTCAAAGTGCAGCGCGGAAGCACGAATGGCGCGGAAATTATCTCCGCTTTTTTCGGTCCGAGAGGAGGCGACATTACGGTCGATGCTTCGGCTGTGTCACTTTTCGACATTTCGCCGGAGGCCCTGCGCGATCGGTCGCTGGGTCACGTCGATATCGATACCATCGACCGGATCCGGGTGGAGTCTGACGGCAAGGTCGTGACACTGCAGCGCGGCGGCGAGGGCTGGACCGGAGTCGAGGATGGGCGGACACGCCGCACGGAGGAGATTGCTGAATTGGTTAAACTTTTCAATACAACGCGTGCTGACAGTTTCCGCACCGCGGCCGGCGCTGCCGAAACCGGTTTGGGTGCGCCTGAGCAAAAAATTCTTTTCTACGCGTGGCTCTCGGAAAATTCGGCCGAGGAAGCAGTCGGCGCGCATCCGATCGCAGGATTCGAGGCAGGGCGGCCCGCGCCCGATGGAAAAATCTACGCGCGCTCCAACGGTTCCGAAGAGACCGTAACCATCGCACCCGAGTTGCCCGCCATGCTGCGCATCATCGTTGCTCCCGGGAATATCACGGCTCCGCGCTGACCCAGCGCCGGCAGCGGTCGGCCAGAAAATCAATCCAGCGCGGATTCTCGTTGAGGCAGGGCACCAGTTTGAGGTGCTCACCCCCCGCCTCCTCAAAGGTCTCCTTGCATCCCTCCGCGACCTCCTCCAACGTCTCAAGGCAATCGCTGACAAACGACGGACAAATCACGAGGATTTTCTTCACTCCTTCATGCCCGAGGCGCTCGACGGTCACGTCGGTTTGCGGGGTCAGCCAGGGGTCGCGCCCGAGGCGCGATTGGAAACAGAGCACGGTCTTATCCCGGGGAATATCCAACTTCTCCACGAGCAGTTCCATGGTGCGAACGCACTGGTGCCGGTAACATGTGGCGTGTGCAGGATGGGGGCAGTGGCAGCAATCCGGAACCGTGAGACAGTGCGCGTGCGAGGGATCGGTCTTGCGCAAATGGCGCTCGGGCACCCCGTGGAAGCTGAAGATGATCTTGTCGTAGTCCTCTTGCAGGTGTGGAGCGGTGGCGTCCGCGAGCGCTGCGATGTAAGCGGGATCGTTGTAAAACGGCTGCAGCAGGGTGACCTTGATCGACGGCTTCTGCCTTGCCACCTCCTCCATGGCCTGAACCACCGCCGTCTCGTAGCTCGACATCGCGTAGTGAGGATAGAGCGGGGCCAGAAAAATCTCCTCGGCACCGTCGGCGACGATCTGCTTGATGACGCCCGGCACAGCGGGTTCCCCGTATCGCATGCCGAGGTGGACGGGCATGTCGACTTTGGCCGCGAGCAAATCACGTTGCTTTTTGCTGGTAGCAATTAGCGGCGAACCCTGCTCGGTCCAAACCGTGGCATAGGCCGCGGCGCTCCGACGAGGGCGGAACGGAAGGATGAAGAGATTCAGCACGATAGCGCGCAGGACGGGATTCACGTCGAGGACGCGGGGATCGGAAAGAAACTCGCGCAGGTAACGGCGGACGTCGGGAACCTTTGTGGATTTCGGGGATCCCAGATTGAGAAGAAGGACGGCTTTTTTGCTCACAGTGTATTCGGATTGGAATTGGTCAATGTCTCTGCGAGCCGCAAACCATTGTGGATGCATTGGCCCGCCGCGATTCCACCTCGGTAGTTGCCGATAAGATGCAGTCCCGGACACTCCTCTTCCAGTTTTTCCAGCGCGCCGATGATGCAGCCGTGGCCTAGGTTGTATTGTGGGATAGCCCGCGGCCAGCGAATGATTCCCTGGAAAACCGGTTCCCCGCAAGCCCCGACCAAATCCGCAAGATCGGAGATGACGGTCCTCTCCAGCGGCCCGTCTTCCATCTGCGCCAAGGACGGTTGCCGTGCGCCTCCGACAAAGGTGGTGAGCAGCACGTGGTCCCGCGGGGCGCGGCCGGGAAAAAGACTGGAGGAAAAAATCGTGCCGAGAATGTTGCGACCCTCCGCCGCGGGAACAAGCATGCCGAATCCGTCGAGGGGGTGAGCCACATCGGCACGGCGGAACCCGAGCGCGATAATCGTCACCGGGGGATAAGGAACGTCCTCGAGGCCGCCGAGCGCCGTTCTTATTTCATCGGGCCAAGGCAGGGATGCCGCCGCGAAAGCCGGAACAGTGCAAACCAAGTCCGCAGCGAGAGTCCGGTGCAAGGTGACGCCGTCACTCCACCCCACACACCAAGATCGCCCTTCGCGCACGATGCTTTGCACTCGCGCCCCGCAATGCAGATCACCACCCAGAAGTGATGCCATTTTGTCCGGCAGTGCACCCATGCCGCTCTTGAATGAAAACGCGCGTGGCCGCAAGCCGCCGCGCGCGCGCAGCGCCCCGCGCAACAGCGAACCGTGCGCCTGCTCCAGGTTCCAGAGCCTGGGGAAGGCATGGCGCGCGGATAACATTTCGGGATCTCCGGCATAGATCCCCGCGACGAATGGCTCGACGGCACGAGTGAGCATTTCCGGCCCCAGACGGCGCCGCACAAAAGTCGCCAAGGACTCATCTTCCACCAGGGCCCGAGGGACGAACGGTTCGCGCAGGACGCGCAACTTGCCTCCGGGGGAAAAGATCGGTGTCGTGAAGGCGCCGAAGAAGCTTTGCGGCATGGCTTGCGGACGACCCCCGGCCACAAGGAAGCGTTTTTTGGCAAATGGCTCGATCATCTCGTCTGTCATGCCGATGTCCGCGAGGAAACCCATTACCTCAGGCTCGCCCGTCATCATGGAGTTCGGTCCACGCTCGACGAGGAAGCCAGCGCTTTCTTCGGAGGCAACCGGGCCGCCGGCGCGCGCGCTGGATTCAAGGACGGTGACAGGAACCCCTCGCCTCCGCAGGGAAGCAGCAACCGTCAGGCCGGTCAGTCCGGCACCGAGAATCAACGCACGCCGTGAATCGTCCAACATCAAATGGTCTTCGAATGGCGGCCTTCGCCGGGCGCTGTGTAGGCGTCGAAACACATCGCAATGTTGCGGATGAACAGACGCCCCGGCCCGGTGACCCGGATGGAGCGTTCCGTCAGTTCGACCAGACCATCTTCAGCAAATGCGGCCAACTGAACGATGCTGTCACGAAATTTTTCGGTGAAGCGGATGCCATAAAGTTTTTCGACCTCGCCGAACTCCAGGCCGAAGTCGCACATCAGTCTCATGATGATGTGGCGGCGGAGGATATCCTCGTCGTCCAACTCCAGCCCGCGCTCAACCGGCAGACGGCCAGCCGCAAGATCGGCGTAGTATTGCTCGAGCGATTTGCGGTTCTGGCGGTAGGTGCGCGCGGTCTGGGAGACTGCGGAAACCCCGAACCCGCGGATCTCGACGCCACCTCGCGTGCTGTAGCCCTGAAAATTGCGCTGGAGCGTTTTCGCCTCCAGAGCACGCACCAGCTCGTCGTCGGGCAGCGCGAAATGATCCATTCCGATGAATGCGTAGCCGTTGCCAGTCAATGTCTCGATGACGAGCTTGAGCATGGCCAGCTTGTCACCCGGATCGGGCAACGACGAACGCTCGAGGATTTTCTGGGCAGGCACCATCCAGGGAACGTGAGCGTAGCTGAAAACGGCGAAGCGGTCCGGCGCGTATTCCAACACCCGGCGGAGCGTCTCTGCGTAGCTGGCCGGAGTCTGGTTGGGTAGGCCGTAGATGAGATCGACATTGACCGAGCGGAACCCCTCACCGCGTAGCCACGCGAAGGCGCGCTCGTTGCATTCGCCGGATTGCACGCGGTGCACCGCGCGCTGCACATCCTCGTTCACGTCCTGGATGCCGAAGGACGCACGCGTCATGCCGATTTCGCGGAAGGCACGGACCTGATCGAGGGTGAGAAAACGCGGATCAAGTTCGACGGAGCATTCGGCGTCCGCGGCGAAATCGAATCGCGAGCGCAGCGCGCGGCCGAGCCGTGTGATTTGCGCCGGACTGAGAAAATTCGGCGTACCGCCCCCGAAATGAAGTTGCACGACCCGGCGTTCCGCTACGCCGTCGTCGGGGAAAAGCGCCATCTCCCGCTCGAGGGCATCGAGGTAGATGTCCGCGCGCGCGTTGTCGCTGGTGATGACTTTGTTGCAGCCGCAGAACCAACAGAGGCTCTCGCAGAAAGGGAGATGGAAGTAGAGCGACAGGCCGCCGCGTTCGGCGCGCGCGGCGTCGATCAGGCGACCGGGTTCGGCGTCTTCGCGGAACTGCAGCGCCGTCGGGTACGAGGTGTAGCGCGGCCCGGGTCGGTTGTGCTTGCGCACCAACTCGAGGTCAACCGGCGGCGATGACATGGCTCTGGTGACGAAAATTAAGCACGGCCTCGACAACCGCCTCAACGCATTCGGTTCGGGCGGCGGGACGGATACCGTGCCCGAGGTTGAAAATGTGGCCGTGAAAAGGCGCCATGTCGGAGAGGACCTCCCGAGCAGCGACCGCGGCAGCAAGCGGTTCCCCTTCGAGGAAGGATGGATTCATATTTCCTTGCAGGGCGGGCGCTCCATCTCCCAGCGCGCGGCGGGCATCGCTGAGGGATGTCTCCCAGTCGAGCGAGAGCACGGTGGCGCCAGTGGAAGCCAGCGCCGCAGCCTGCCGATTGCGGCCGCGGGCAAAAAAGATCACGGGAAACCCTGCGGGAAGCGCGGCGATGAGTTCACGCACCCAGCGCAAGGACCACTCCTCGTAATCGTCGCACCAAGCCGCCCATGAGTCGAAGATCTGCACGGCATCAGCCCCGGCCTCGATCTGTCCGCGCAAATATTCGGCCAGCGTGGCCGTGAGCATGGAGAGCAACTTTTGCAGCGCCGGATCACGACGCGACGCCATGGCCCTGACGATGCTTCCATCGGCCGATGACCCTCCCTCGATCATGTACGCCGCCAGCGTCCAAGGTGAACCACAGAATCCGAGCAAGGCACGATCTTGCCCCAGCACGGATCTTGTTCGTGCGAGTGCATCATACACATAGCCAAGTTTTTGCGCAGCACCATGGGCAGAAATTCGGGCCAGATCCGCCTCGGAGCGAAGAGCAAACTCCATCTGCACACCGCGGCCCTCGCGAAATGAAAACGGCTGACCCAAAGCCTCGGGCACGACCAGTATGTCACTGAAGATGATGGCCGCGTCGAAGGAAAAGCGGGCCAGCGGTTGCATGGTAACCTCGGTGGCCAATTCGGGAGAGCGGATCATTTCCAGGAAGGTGTGGCCGTCTTTCAAAGCCCGGTATTCCGGCAGATAGCGGCCGGCTTGGCGCATCATCCAGACAGGGGGGCGATCCACTGGTTGACAGCGACAGGCAGCAAGGAATCGTTGGCGTCCGTTCATGAAAGGAGCGGCCCGAAGAGGCCTGCTGGCAAAGTCGCAGGGCGGACGCCTCGGCACAAGCCTTGCCAAAGCCCCATTTTCCTTGACCCGGCGCGCCTATAACAGGTTAAGTCAGATCTGGCCCTTCGATGCTAAACTGACAGAAAATACCAACAATCGTCGGAGCAAGCCGACGCACCATAATGTTCAGAAAATTATTCGGTTTTTTCTCCAGCGACATCGGGATCGATCTGGGGACTGCCAACACCCTCGTCTACGTACGGGACAAAGGGATTGTTCTGCGTGAGCCGTCCGTGGTTGCTGTGCATGCGGGGACCAACAAAGTCCTCGCGGTTGGCAACGAGGCCAAGCGCATGCTCGGCCGCACCCCGGGTAATATCATCGCCATCCGTCCGCTCAAAGACGGCGTCATCGCCGATTTCGAGATCACGGAGGCCATGCTTTCCCATTTGATCAGCAAAGCGCACGGCGGACGCCGCATGGTGCGCCCTCGGGTCGTGATCGCCGTTCCCTCGGGCATCACCGAGGTGGAAAAACGCGCGGTGAAGGATTCGGCCACGCACGCCGGCGCGCGCGAAGTTTATCTGATCGAGGAACCGATGGCGGCGGCGATCGGTGTGGGCCTGCCCATCCAGGAAGCCGCGGGCAACATGATCATCGATATTGGCGGCGGGACGACCGAAGTTGCTCTGATCTCTCTGGCCGGCATCGTCTTCAGTCGCAGCGTGCGCGTGGCGGGAGACGAACTCGACGAGGCCATAGTCCAGTATCTCAAGCGCAACTTCAATCTGGCCATCGGCGAGCGCACGGCCGAGGAAATCAAAATCAAACTGGGTTCGGCGATCAAGCTGCCCAAGGAATCTTCGATGGATGTGAAGGGCCGCGACCTCGTCGCCGGCCTGCCCAAAACCATCACCCTCACTTCCCAAGAAGTTCGTGAGGCGCTGGCTGAACCGCTCAATAGCATCGTTGATGCGGTCCGCACCACGCTGGAACGATGCCCCCCTGAGTTGTCCTCCGACCTTGTCGATCGCGGCATGGTCTTGGCTGGCGGCGGGGCTCTCCTGCGTGGTCTGGATCAACTGCTGAGGGAGGAAACAGGTCTTCCCGTGCACATTGCCGATGACCCTCTGAGCGCCGTGGCCGAGGGAACCGGTCGCGTCCTCAACGAGATCGAGGTTCTTCGCAGCATCGCCCAGAACAGCACCCAACGCCGCGCACCAACCGCCTGAGCTGGCGCCGGCCTGAACCGGCACCGCATCGATGAAACCTCTTCATCTCGTCATGCTCGCCGTTGCCGCCGTGATCGCGGTGACCTTCATGAGCTTTTCGCCCGCCCGAATGAAGGCCTGGCAAGGTCGCTTCCTCGACGTCTCGAGCCCCGCGCTATCGGCCGGGGCCGCGATCAACGAACGCATCAGCAAACTGAACAAGGGATTGAAGACGCTCGACGAAATGGAGGCGGAAAATGCGGCGCTGCTCGCCCAGAACAACGAGCTGCGCGCCTCGGCCCACTTGCTCGGCGACCTCAATGAGGAAAACCGGCGACTTCGCGATGCGCTCGGCTACCGCGAGCGTTCGGCCTTCATCCTGCTGCCTTGCACCGTGCTCAGCCGCGACGCCTCAAGCTGGTGGAACAGTGTCACGGTGAACCGCGGTTTTTCCTCCAAGGTCGAATCATCGCAACCGGTGCTCACCGCACAAGGCCTGGTCGGTCGCACCACAACGGTGGCAAAGGATGTCTCCATCGTGCTGCTGCTGACCGACGAGAACTGCCGCGTGGCCGCGAGTGTGGAAGGAACCAACGAACAGGGCATCCTCAGCGGGCAGCGCGTGGCGGGCAGCACCACGCCACAGCTCGTCCTGAATTTTCTCAACCGTAACGCAGACCTGAAGCCGGGCACGAGAGTGCTCTCCGCCGGCGTCAGCGGAGCGGTCTTTCCGGCGGGTATTCCGCTCGGGGTGGTGAAAGAATTCCGGACACGCGAACTCGACGGCCAAGCCATCATCGAACCCGCTGCGGACTTCTCCCAATTGGAGGATGTCTTCATCGTCCTCGGAAAAAAATGATCCGCATCTCGGTCCTTGTCGCCGCCGTTTATCTGGCCGTCCTCGTTCAGGAGTTCATTCCCCCTATGCCTTTCTTCGGTGACGCGCGCATCTTGCTCGTCCCGGTTCTTTTTTGCTACGGAGCGTTGCTATTCCCTTTTCCCGGCGTAATTGCCTTCGCTCTGTACTGCGGCTTGGTCAGTGATCTGTCGCTGCTGCAGGTTGATGGCGATCACGTTGAAATTGGCCTCGGCTGGACTATGCTCTACTATGTCTTGGTTTCAGCCTCTCTCCGGATCTTGCAACCCTTCCTGCCCGGCCGTCGCTGGGAAACGCACTGCCTCCTGTCGGGCGGCGTCACTCTCATGCTGCTGCTCGGACAATACTTGATGGTGTGCCTGCGGCGCGCAGCCCTTGTCCTCGACGCCGACGTTTTGTGGCAAATCGCGGGGCCGGCCGTCGCGGCGCTGCTCTTGGCGCCGGTTTTCTACCTCCTGCTGAACATTTTCCCCTATGATGCTATCGCGCGTCGACGCGGGCGCAGGAACACCGAGCCATGATACGACGCACGCATGAATTCCGCGTGGCAGTACTCGGGGGCATAGCTCTCGTCATATTCTTTCTGCTTCTGGGACGGCTGTGGTATCTGCAGGTAGCCAGAGGATCCGAGTATACGTCGCGCATCCGCAACAGCTCTCAGGTGAGCGTGCGCCTCCCGGCGGTGCGCGGCGAAATCCTCGACCGCAATGGCAAGCCCTTGGTCCAGAATCGCGCCAGCAACGCAATCGAGTTTTATCTTCCGGACATGGTGCGCGACTACCGCAACCGATTCGGCAAGGTCCCGATGGTCAGTTACCGCACTACCGTCGGCGGGATGATGACGGAAAAATCTGAACCGGACATTGTGCGTATCGTCAACGAGGTGGTCATTCCTCGCCTGACCGAATTGGGATTGGCCCGCGACTACAACGCCAACGCCCTGCGCCAGCATTTCCGCAACGACACCGAGGTTCCTTTTACCTACATGGAGGATCTGGATTTCGCGGACATGGCAAAATTTGCGGAGAACGATATCGGGTTGGCGGGGGTCAATGTCACAGTGAGACCGGTGCGCCGCTACCTCTACGGTGCACTCGGCGCCCACTTCCTCGGATACGTCGGCGAGCGGGAGAATGTGGATAAGGAGGAAATCGCCAGCTTCAACTACTACCAGCCTGACGACGAGGGCAAAGCCCAGTTGGAACTCTCGCTGGACTCCGAACTTCGCGGGGTGGCGGGTGCCCGTATCCTGCAACGCAACGCCAAGGGGCAAATCGAGGGCGAGGCTCGCCTGCAGCCCGCCAAGCAAGGACACAACGTCTACCTCACCATCGATACCCGCATCCAATACATCGCGGAAAAAGCTTTGCGCGCGGTTGGTCGCGGTGCCGCCGTGGTGATCGATCCCCATACGGGCGATATCCTGGCCATGGCCAGCGTCCCCTCCTATGACCCGAACAGTTTCATTCCCGCGATCAGTTCGACGGCTTGGAATGAGCTGACGCAGGACACCACCGACCCGCTGATCAACCGGGCGCTGAGCGCGTATGCCCCGGGTTCCACCTACAAAATCGCCACCTCTTTGGCCGGCCTACGTGCCGGTGTCGGCAGCCGACAGTTCAACTGCAGCGGCGGCGTGCAATACGGCGACAAATTCATGCAGTGCTGGATCGCGGCCAAAAAAGGAGCGCACGGCACCGTCGGTCTGGAGTCGGCCATCCGCGTATCCTGCAACGCATTCTTTTACCAATACGGAAACGCAGCGGGCATCGATCAGATCATGGCCGTGGGAAATATGCTGGGACTCGGTCAAAAAAGCGGCATACCGCTTTCCGGCGAATCGGCAGGTGTCCTGCCCGGACCTGACTGGATGCAGGCCAAGCATCCGCGCGAACGCTGGTCGCGGGGACAGACCGCCAACACCTCCATCGGTCAGGGCTATGTTCTGGCCACACCTCTGCAGATGGCGGTGGTGGCGGCCACCGTGGCCAACTGGGGAACGTGCTACTACCCGCGTCTGGTCGACAAGATCGTGGCGCAGGACGACACGGTCGTGCGGCAGGAACCGGTCAAGATCAGGACCAATCTTCTCGAAAACGGGATGACCGCCGAGCAGATTGATGTGGTGAGGCACGGGATGTGGGATGTCGTCAACCACTCAGGCGGAACCGCAGGCAGCGCGCGAATCAAGGACTACGAAGTCGCCGGCAAAACGGGCACCGCCCAATTCTGGCGTGGCGGCGTGAAGGACAACCACACGTGGTTCATCTGCTTCGCGCCTTATCAGAATCCCCGCTATGCGGTCGCCGTCCTGGTGCAGGGTGCACAGTCGGGTGGCGGCGTAGCTGCCCCGATGGCGGCAAAAATTCTCTCCGACACATTCCAGATGGAGGAGGGCAAACCTCTCGATCTGGCAGTACTCACCCCGGCCAAGGGAAGCTTCCAATTTGTCTCCAGCTTGGACTTCGGGCGGGACATTCCCGCAGCCCTCGCTGCCGCGCCGCCCGAGGGAGGGCCGGAAGCCACAGCTTCCGAAGGACCACCCCGCGGAGCCGCGCCACCCACCGTCCGGCCCGCAGCCGATGCAGAGGGAACCGTCGTGAAGAAACCCAATTTATTCCAAAAACTTTTCGGCGGAGGAAAAAAGAAGGAAAAAACCCAAAAGAAAACCCGTCCGTAAAGCCGAGGAACAACCACCAACACCACACATAAATACCATGATTGAAAAAGTTAAAAAACTTCTCGGGCTGCCTACCAAATCAGGCGGCTCCCGTCTCATCGCCAGCGTCGAGAAACTCGAAAAGCGCGTGGCCGTACTCGAGGAGGGACAACTCGAGGAATACACCGTCGAACGCGTGTCCGACCGCAATATCGTCGGCAGCATCTACAAGGGCCGTGTGAAAAATCTCGAGCACGGACTCAAGGCCATGTTCGTCGACATCGGCTTCGAGAAAAACGCGTTTCTCCATTTCTGGGATGCCATTCCGGCCGCGCTCGACAGCGGTATCGAGGAGGTCCGCCGCAACAACGGCAAGAAACTTCCAAAGAAAATCACCGCGAAGGATATTCCCCAGATTTATCCTGTCGGCTCGGAGATCATGGTGCAGGTCAGCAAGGGACCTATCGGCACCAAAGGCCCGCGGGTTACCTCGAACATCAGCATGCCGGGACGTTACCTCGTCCTCATGCCACACAGCCCCCAGTGCGGGATCTCGCGCAAGATCGATGATCCGAAGGAACGCGAGCGCCTGCGCAAGATTCTCAACGAACTCGAGATTCCCGAGGGCATGGGCGTCATCATGCGCACCGTCGGCGCCGGGCAGCGGTCGCGCTTCTTCGTGCGCGATCTCCATCTGCTCCTCGAGCAGTGGAACGAGATCGAGGAAAAGATGAAATCACAGCGGGCACCGTACCAGCTGTTCGAGGAACCCGATCTCATCGAGCGGACCGTGCGCGACTTTCTCACCGAGGAAGTCGACGCCGTGATCTGCGACGACCTCCCGGCTGTCGAACGGATGCAGGAGTTGGTCGCGCAAGTCTCACCCCGATCGAAAAAACGAATCCAGTTCTACAACGAGCCGCAACCCATCTTCGAAAAGTATGGCGTGACCAAGCAGATCGAGAAGGCATTCCACCGCCAGGTCTGGCTGGCCTGCGGCGGCTACATCGTCATCGACGAAACGGAGGCCCTCATCTCGATCGACGTCAACACCGGGCGCAACAAGGGGGGCAAAGAGGTGGACAAAACTATCCTGCAGACGAATCTCGAGGCAGCGGAGGAGATCGCCCGCCAGATGCGCTTGCGCAATATCGGAGGGCTTATCGTGGCGGACTTTATCGATATGAAATCGCGCAAGGACCAGCAGGCTGTCTACCAGCGCATGCGCCAGCGCCTCAAGCGCGACAAGGCCCGCACCCACGTGCTGCCCATCTCGCAACTCGGGCTCATGGAGATGACACGGCAGCGTGCCGCCGAAAGTATGCGCATGTCACAATTCGACCCATGCCCTTATTGCGAGGGGCGCGGACTGATCAAGAACACCATGAGCATGTCCGTCGAACTGCAGCGCGCGCTGCACGGCGTTATGCGCAAGAACATCGACACCATTCACGAGATCAAGGTCATCGTGAATCCTGATCTGCTCGAGCGTCTGCGCAACGAAGACGAGGAACTCTTGGTCGACATCGAGCGGCGCTACGGCGGCCGACTCTCGTTCAAACCGGACCCGACCATGCACAGGGAAAAATTTATCCTGACCGACGCCACCACAGGGTCGGAGTTGACTGCGTAGGAGATGACAGCGCCGCCCGGACCGCCGCCCGATCAAGGCGCGACGGGCGGCGACTCCTCGGCGGCGGAAGTGGGTGCCACTTCGCCCGAAGTATCGAGTTCGATGCTCCCGGCATCGAACGACATGATCGCCCCCAGATTGCCCAGTTTGTATTCCTCCACGCAGGCGCCGTCCCCTTGATAAAAGCGGGCGCTGTCCGCATGGGATTCTGCGACGATCATCACACGCCCGAAACCAGATTGGTCGGCGACGCGCAGGAGAGGCAAGCCATCGGCCGTGGTCAGGCCGGTTCCCGAGCGGTCGGTGACCGCGCGCACAACGAGTTCGCGTGGAGTTGCTGGGTCGAGGGGATTCACCTTGAGATCGACCTTCGCTTCAACCGGCACTTCACCCGAAGAAGAAACCAAAGAACCATCGCGCAGACCGAAGCCGGAGGAGGTTGTGATTTTTTTATCGAAGACAAATTGCCAGCCTTGGGCGTCCGCGTTGCGTCTGATACCGACCGTGCGCTGGACGTCTGGCCCAGTCAAACTAACCACACAAAAGTCCGCGTCGGTGGACCCGGCAACGGAAACAGCCTTTCCATCATTGGGTCCAGGGATCCATTCGGCCAAACGTCCTGCTGTGGGACTGCACAGGACCACGCCTGTGCTGCCGTTGCCGCGCTCCTCGAGCGCCCAGAATGTATCGCCGACTCCAGAGGATACCACACGCACGCGAGCGTCATAGGGCATATCGATTTGCATCCAAGCCGTATCCCAGCGCCATACGGTTCCGTCCCGGGCTGCAACGACCACGCCGGCGCCGAGCAGAGCAAGAGAAACGAGGTCGGAGGGACAGACCGTCGTCTCCCCGCGCGGCGAAAAATCTGGGAGTCCCGCAAATCGCACGATGCCGTTTTGCAGCAGGGCAAGTCGATCATCGCGCGCCGCCACCGCCTGACCATCCTGCCAGCCTGTCGGGACAGGGGTCTCCATCCTGCTCTGCAAGTCTGCGACCCGGAGTTTTCCGTCGAGCAGGAGAAAAGCCATGGATGAAGAGACGGCAAGCCCGACCTGCGCTGCGGCCACCGGGCGGGGTTCGGCCACCATCCTGCTCCAGCGTGCCTGGATCGCGGGCGAATATCGAACCAACGCGCCAAGCGCACCGGACAAACGGGCGGCGATGAGCACATCACCGCCTGGTAGAGGTTGGCACGCGCTGGCTGAGACAATACGCGGCGAATCGCCGCTTTCGATCCAGTCGTTGAAATGCACTGCCTCGCCGCTGACCGCTATGTCGCCGACGACGAAACCCTTCGCGCGGTAAACTCCCGGCGGAACAGGATGGCCGTCAGCACCCATGCCATCCCATGTGGTGCTCAATCCATCCAAACCGATGCGAAACCGGTTGAAAGTCCATTCCTCGCAAAGGATGCGGACCAACTTTCCGGACGAATCGTAGATGCCAAGACTCACCGTGCCGTTGCTATCGGGCGGGACAAAGCGGATTTCCACCGGTTGGCGCGCGGCGGCCTCGGTTGCAGGTTGGGCCGTAACCGTCAGGGCTGTGAGCAAGAATAAAACTAGATGTAGTAGCGCCATTCGATGTCCGGGAAAATGTTGTCACGTTCCGCGCAGGCGGCGAGAAAATCCGGATCCTGACGGTTGTTTTGCAGGTTTTCGCAGAGCCTATTGAAGCGCAGAAGGTGGTCTTTGGTGCGCCGGACGGCGTAGTTGTGGGCCGTGCCAGTGCGCATAAGAAACGCCCAGTCGCTGGCCTGCGCGAGCAGCAACTCCCTCGCCATCTGGCCGAGCGTCTCGCGCCTCCAGACAGCGCGCGTCCGGGCATGGCGCCGGGCCAACTCGGTCATGCGGCGCGCAGCAGCATGCAAGTGGGGATAGATCCATGCGTTCGCTTGATCGAGCCACACGTTCCAATATCCCTTGTCGCCCCAGCTCGAAGAACAGGGCTCAACCACTTGCAACACGTCGCTGTTTTCCAAATAACCGGAGGGCGTAATAAACTCGAACACTTTTTGGTTGTCGGTTGCTTTGCGCAGAAACAGGTCGAGAAATTCCGGCCCCTCAAACCACCAGTGTCCGAACAACTCGGCGTCGTAAGGACTGAGAACGACTGGATCCACCGGCATCGCGGCGCAAAGTGGTTCAAATTGGCGGAGGCGCTTGGCGAGAAAATCTGTCGCGTGGGATTCCGCTGCCGCTTCGGCCTGTGATCGGTTGTAGAGCTCCTTGTGTTCGGTTTTTCCGGTGATACGGCGATACTTCATGCCGGTGCACTTCCTTTGACCGTCGGATCCTAGAAACTGCCGCAGATAGTCCAACTCGAGATCGTAGCCGGCGTCGCGGTAGAAATCACGGTAGGCCGGATCCCCGGGGTAACCTTCGTCCGCGCTCCACACTTGACGGCTGGAGTCCCGGTCGCGCGCGAAGGCAGCCGGCCCGTCCGGTGTATAGCAAGGGCCATAAATGGCGAAGCGCGGTTGCGGACGACCGAACATCAATCCATGCGCGTCGAGGACAAACCACTTGATCTCGGCCTCCTTTAAATATTTTTCCAGACCGGGAAAGTAAGCGCATTCCGGAAGCCACATTCCGGACGGGTCGCGCCCGAAACAAGCACGATGGTAGTCGCATGCGATCCTTATCTGCGCGCGAACTGCTTCGGGATGCTCCGCCATGAGCGGGAGAAACCCGTGTGTCGCCGCCGAGGTGATGATCTCGAGAAAACCTGCCTCCTGTAGCGCGCGGAAGGATGGAATGAGCCGACGGTGGCACGCGTCGAAATAGACCTGAACCTCGCGGAAACGTTCGAGATAAAATCCCGCCAGTGCGTTCTGCGCTACGTCGCCCTCTGTCCTCCGCAGCTCGCTTTCGGCCAACGCCACACATCGCCCGATATGCCGCGCCGCCCTGTCCTGCAAAAGAGGATCCTCCAGCATGGCGCACAAGGTCGGGGTGATCGACATGGTCAGTTTGACCGGCGATCCCTCATCGGACAACTTTTTGAACATGCGCAGCAGCGGTACGTAGGACTCGACGATCGCCTCGTAAAGCCAATCCTCCTCGAGAAAGTCCGGATACTCGGGGTGACGCACGTAAGGCAGATGCGCGTGCAGAAGGAGGACGAACTTTCCTTTTCTCATCAGAGCGGACAAATAAATACCATGGTCGGCAACCGGGATTGCGGCAAGGCCGGCTTTTTCGCGGCAGGGATGCGGAATATCATTCCCGAGAGAGCCTCTTTGGCTTTTGCTTGGGGGAGCGTGCGTGCCAAACATCTTGCCGTCCTGCTGCTGGTGGTCGCTATCGTCTCGACCGCATGGTGGACCCGCAGTTATGTGCACAAATCATCCCAACTCGCCCCGCGCGGAGGATTGTGGTTTCCGGTAGTCGTACTGAACGACGTGCCCCACTTCGCCCAGAACGATCCCAAATGGGGATCCGACCCCCTCGGCGATACTCCCAACCGAATACGCAAGGAGGGATGTGCCCTGTCCTCGGCGGCGATGGTGCTGGCATCCTACGGTGCAGACTTAGATCCGGGACGGCTGAACAAATTCTTGCGCGAACACGAGGGGTACACCGAACGCGGATGGCTGTATTGGGAAAAAGCCGCCGAATACCCACCTGTCGTGGCCAAGCACGTCTACGAGGACGACGCGTCCCACTTTCTGATCGATTGGAACCTGCTGCGCGGCAACCCCGTCATCGTGCGCCTGCGCTACCCCGGCGGGATCACCCACTTCATGGTCGTGGTGGGAAAATCCGGCTGGGAATACCTTGTGCGCGATCCGGGACGGCGCCATGGCGATGCACTCTATTTTCTCTCCGAGTTTGGAAGCCAGATTGAGGCTCTTCGCTTTTACCAGAAGTTGCCGGGCGCGAAGTCCTGAGCTTGCCTCGCAGCCATCTCTTGCCGAACTTCACAGTTGATGACCCTGCCTTGCCGACTGTTCCTTCCGCTCGCCATGGCCATTCTCATGGCCGCTCCGGCTGCGGCCCAGCAGGAAATCAAGGCACCGTTCGGTATGCAATGGGGAGAATCGGCCGAGCGCATCAAGGAAGTGGTGACCAAGGCCAAAGCAAAAATCACGGATGAAAAGAAGTCGGGGCAACGGGACGCCATCATCGTCGAAGGGATTGTGCAGGAAGGATTGAAGCGGACGCTTTTTTACTTCGCCGACGGGGGACTCAGCGAAGTGGAGTTACAATATGACCGCGAGGGCTGGGACGAGCAGCGGGTGGCGTCTTGGGTGACGACAATCAAGCAGCAAGCCGACCAGAAGTACGGCGCAGGTCGAATTTACGCGGATGACCGCGGTGAGAAGGACGGTATCCAGCACAATCTACGCGCCTGGATCTGGGTGCAAAATTTCGTCTCCATGCGACTCGTCCACTACACGGCCCAGAAGGGTGAGGAAAAAATGCGGAGGGTGAGCCTCCACTACTGCGCCGAGTAGGGCGGCTCAGAGCATCTCGGCAGCAAACTTTTTGGGATCAAAGCGGGCAAAGTCCTTTTCGCTTTCACCGCTTCCGACAAAGCGCACCGATACCCCAAGTTCCTGCTGCAGCGCCACAGCCATCCCGCCACGGCCGCTGCCGTCGAGCTTGGTCAGGATCGCACCGGTCAAACCGCTGGACTCTTTGAACTGCTTGGCCTGCTCCAGCGCGTTGGAGCCGGTCGTCGCATCGAGAACAATGAGTACCTCGTGCGGACTCGACGGATCCTTGCGGCCCAAAACCCGTTTCACCTTGGCGAGCTCCTGCATGAGGTTGTGCTTGGTATGGAGACGGCCCGCCGTATCGCACAATAGAAATTCGGTCTTGTCACGTGAAGCCGCCTCGCAGGCATCGTGACAAACAGCAGCCGGATCACCTTGGTAAGCGCCGCGGATGACGGGGACACCCAGCTTTTCTCCCCAGGCGGTCAATTGCTCGATGGCCGCCGCACGGAATGTGTCCGCCGCGGCCATCATGACCGAGCGCCCTTCGCGCCGGAGCAGTGCAGCAAGCTTGGCCACCGACGTGGTTTTGCCCGTACCATTCACTCCGACGACAAGAATAACACGCGTGCTCCCGGGCAAAGGAAGCAGCGGAGGAAGGGGAGGAGGCAGCATCGCTGTGATCAATCGGCGCGCCTCGCGCTCAACTTCGTCGGCCGTGGCCGAGAAACCGGTGACCGTCCGTAGTGATCCGACCAATTCCATGGTCACCTTGACGCCTAGGTCGGCACCAAGCAGCATCGATTCCAGCTCGTCCCAGTCCACCGGGCGACCGCGGAACTTCTCGGCAATGCTGCGCAGGAAACCGATCGCCATGTTCAGGCTGTGGCTCGCGGATCGCGGCCGATCTCCTTGCGCACCCGGTCGAGAACACCGTTGGCGAAGCGGGCGGATTCGGTGGAAGCCAGCGTGCGGGCGATTTCAATCGCCTCATTGATCGTCACCGCAGCGGGAATATCCGGATGAACCAGCAACTCGGCCACGGCCACCCGCAGAACCGCGCGATCCACAGCACCCAGACGACGCAAATCCCAATTCTGGAGCGCCGCCGCGAGAAGGTTGTCGATATCCCCGATTCGTCCTGTGGTCGCGACGATCAATTCGCGAGCGAAAGGCAACACATCGTCCCCGTGCTCCTCATCCTTGCCCCCGGCCGCCAAGAGGACCCCGCGCATTTCCCGTCCGTAGAGCTCCTGCACAGCTTGGGTGCGGGCTTGGCGGCGTTCAGCTTGTCCGGAAAACCCGCTCATCGCACAATACTGCGGGCGGGCTGCGGTTTGAGTTGCTCGTTGAAGCGCAGCATGGCGAATGCAGCACGCGCTGCCTCCACGCCTCGATTAAGTTTCTTGCCGAGGCAGCGCTCACGCGCCTCCTCCTCGGTAGCGACCAGCAGAACTTCGTGGATGACTGGCACGCCGTGCTTGAGGGCTACCTGTTGCAACGCATGGCTGACGCTCCCAGCCACCAGTTCGGCGTGCCTAGTTTTGCCCTGCAGAATGAGACCGAGAGCGATAATGACATCATGGCGCTTTTTCGCGGCGATCATTTCGGCCGCCACGGGGATCTCGAACGATCCCGGCACGGCGAAGAATTCGATGACCGACTTTTCGTTGAGTAGATAGATTTCCTTGCAGGCGCTGTTGATCAGACCCTGAACGAAGTCCGGGTTGTATTCGCTCGCCACGATGGCAAATGATGGCCCGCTGCCGGACTCGAATTTCGGCGGACGGGTGGGCAAGCGTGTTGACATGGTGGTTTCTGGCAAAAGTTACTCGTGGTCCACAATCAGAGAAGGTGGCCCATCTTATGTTTCTTGGTGCGCAGGTAGCGGGCGTTGTCAGCATGGGCTTTGATCTTGATCGGTGCGCGTCCGACAATCTCCAAACCATGGCCGGAGAGGCCGACCATTTTCCTCGGGTTGTTGGTGAGGAGCATGATTTTGCGCACACCGAGGTCGGAGAGTATCTGAGCACCGAGCCCGTATTCTCGCAGATCCATGGGAAAACCAAGACGCTCGTTGGCCTGCACCGTATCCAGACCCCCATCCTGCAACTTGTAGGCATGAATTTTGGCGGGCAACCCGATCCCCCGCCCTTCCTGCCGCATGTAGACCAATACGCCCGAACCGTGCTCGGAAATTTGCCGCAAAGCCTGGTGAAGCTGGGAACCGCAATCGCAGCGGCGGGAGGCGAACACGTCACCCGTCAGGCATTCGCTGTGTACGCGGACGAGCACGGGGTGCTTCCCGTCGATCTCACCCCGCACTAGGGCAAGATGGTGGGCGCCGTCGGTCGTGGAGCGATATAGGTAGAGATCAAAATCCCCGAACTCGGTGGGCAGACGCACGCATTGCTCACGTTCGACAAGTTTTTCGCGACGACGGCGGTAGGCAATGAGGTCGCGGATGCTGCAGATCTTGAGCCGATGCTTGCGGCGGAAAGCGCGCAGGTCGGGCAAGCGCGCCATGGAGCCATCTGCCTTGAGCACCTCGCAAATCACGCCGGTCGGATCGAGGCCCGCCAGACGCGCCAGGTCGGTAGCCGCCTCCGTATGGCCAGCGCGCTGCAGCACACCTCCATCCCGGGCCTGCAGGGGAAAGACGTGGCCGGGCTGCGTGAGATCGGAAGATGCGGACTTGATCGAGGCCAGAGTCTTGATCGTACGGGCGCGATCGCGCGCACTGATACCCGTAGTCACACCACGCGCGGCATCCACCGAAACAGTGAAATCCGTGCGGTGCACCTCGCGATTGTGCGCAACCATACGCTGCAGACCGAGTTGCTTGGCCCGCGCCCCCGTCAGTGGGACACAGATCAGTCCCCGCCCGTACTTGGCCATGAAGTTGACCGCCTCCGGCGTGACCTTGGCCGCGGCCATAACCAGATCGCCCTCATTCTCACGCTCGGCATCATCGGTCACAATGACCATGCGGCCAGCACGGATGTCTTTGAGGATATCCTCAATCGAGTCAAATAGCGTTTTGCTCACGTCCGCTCCAGTAAAGCAGCGGAGGGACTCCCGGGCAACCGCCGTGGGGGCAAGGCTTGGATTTTTTCCCCACAATGCTTAGGATGCCCTCTCATACCTATGCGTCCATTTGCCGCCATTTTCGTCATTCTTATGCTGTCAGGGATGCTTGCGCCCGCCCGCGCGGGCCAGAGCTATATCATTGTGGATGACGTCACCGGACATATTTTCGAGGAAAAAGACCCGAATGAAAAACGACAGATTGCGAGCCTGACGAAGGTCGCCACAGCCATGGTGGTGCTCGACTGGGCTGACACCACGAAGTCGTCCGTGGCGTTGGAGGTCGAGGTTCCGGCCGGAATCATGGCGGTGGGCGGGATCAACGCCTGTGGTTTGCAACCGGGCGACCGCACATCCTTGCGCGACCTTCTCTACGCCGCGATGATGCAGTCAGATAACCACGCAGCCTACACCCTCGCCTACAATATCGGTCAGCGGTTGCCCAACGCACAGGGACTTTCTCCGGTTGATAATTTCACTGCTTACACGAACGCGCTGGCACGCAAGCTCAAGATGAAGCACACTCTGTTTCTTAATCCTCACGGCATCGACAATCTGGAAGTTCCTCCCTACTCGACAGCTGGCGACATGGCGCGGCTGACCCAGTACGCCTACTCTAATCCCGCCTTCAATTTTTACGTCTCCCAACCCTCGCGAGAAATCACCATCGCGGGGCCCGACGGAATGCGCCGAGCTTTCATGCTGCAGAACACCAACCAACTCCTCGGCCAAGAAGGGATCGCCGGAGTGAAAACCGGGCGGACGACACGCGCCGGAGACTGTCTCATTCTCGCTGCGAGCCGCGATCCACAGACTGTCGAGGTGGAGGGACAAAAAGTGGCGATTCCCCGCCGGATCATTGTGATCTTGCTCGGCTCCACAAACCGATTCGGTGAGGGTTTGGAACTGGTGCGCCGCGGATGGGGTATGCACGATCGGTGGACATCCGAAGGACGCCTGCTCTCCAAGCGCTCGTCGCTCTGAAGCCATGCCTGCACAACGACTGGGCATATTAACCGCCGGCGGAGACTGCGCCGGGCTCAATGCGGTGATCCGTGGCATCGTCTGCGCGGCGGCACAGCGGAACGTCGAGGTCATCGGCTTCGCCGAAGGCTACGAAGGGTTGCTCAATTCCGCCAGCGCGCGCGTTCTCGGAACAAGCGACACACGCGGTATCGCCTCCGAGGGAGGCACCATCATCGGTTCGACCAACAAGGGACGCTTCCAATTGCGACACGGCCCGGCAGGTGAATTTGTCCTGCCCGATTCGCTCATCCGGGCGACACGACAGACACTCGATCAGACGCGTACCGCCGCGCTGATTGTTATGGGAGGCGATGGCTCGTTGCGTACGGGATTGCAACTTTCACGGGCCGGGGTGCGCGTGGTCGGCGTACCCAAGACGATCGACAATGATCTTGAATCCACCGATGTCACTTTCGGTTTCGACACGGCCGTCTCCCGCGTCGCCGACGCGATCGATAATTTGCGCACCACTGCGGAAAGCCACCGGCGTGTACTGGTGCTAGAAGTGATGGGTCGCCATACCGGATGGCTCGCTTTGCACGGAGGGGTGGCGGGAGGCGCGGATGCCGTTCTCCTGCCCGAAGTTCCTTTTGACGGCGACTTGCTCGCCCGGTTCGTGAAGGACGCAGAGCGCCGGGTTCAGCGTTCTCTCATTGTGGTGGTTGCGGAGGGCGCACGTGCCAAATCCGGGCGGCAAATCCGGAAGCAGACATCCTCCGGCGACAGCCGACTAGGCGGCATCGGAGGCTACGTTGAATCTCTCATCGCCACGCGCACCGGACGCGAAACGCGCGTCTGCACCCTCGGTCACCTTCAGCGCGGCGGAGCGCCCACGGCCTTCGACCGCGTGCTGGGACAGCAGTTCGGAGTGCGCTCGGTGGAGCTCTGCACCGACGGAATGTTCGGGCGCATGGTGAGCTACCGCTTCGGTTCGGTCACGGATGTCGCGCTGACAGATGCGGTCAACCGACGCCGTGCTGTCTTGCCAGACACGCAGATCCTGCGCCACGCTCGCTCGCTCGGGATTTTCCTCGGCGACTGATCATTTGTGCAGGGCTGAGAGTAGCGCCTCCTCGTAGCTGCTGATGATGCCCGCAAGGTCAAATCTCCGCGCCACTTGCAGACTGTTTTCCTGACGCTCACGCAAGCCAGTGCTATCGTTGAGAAGCGTACCGAGGAGGTTTGTCCAGCGGGAACGGTCGGCCAGAGGCAAGGTCCAGCCATTGATCCCATCATGCAGGACATCGGTGAGGCCCGGAATCTGGCTTCCCGCGATAGCTAGTCCGAGAGAGGCGGCTTCCACTGCGGCCACCGGCATTCCCTCCGATAGCGAAGGCATGAGAAGGATATCGGAGCGAGCCATCGTGGCGCGCACATCCGTGTTGTCCAACCACCCCGGCAATTCACATTGGCCTGCAATCCCTGCACGCTGCAATTGGTGCTCAAGCTCAGGCCGGAGGGGACCATCACCGATAAAAACCACTCGCCAATTCCTCCCGCGTAACGGAGCGAGAATATCGGCGAGAAAGATCGGGTTTTTTTGCACGCTCATCCGTCCGACAAAAAGCAATCGCAGCAATCCCTCGGGATCCGGGGAGGGAGCATGCCGGGCCACGGATGCTATCCCATTGGGTATGACGCGCGCATTCGTGCCGTAAGCCTTGCGGGCCAATTCGGCCACATGCGAACTGACTGCCGTGACCGCCGAAGCATCGTTCCAAATGGGCTTCGTGAAAGGTTTGACGATGCGGAAAAGATGATCCGTCTGCTCGGGTGCACCGCCCGGCACATCGCCAAGGTGAGCTGTCAGAACATAGGGCACTCCCGTCAATTTATGGACCATCCATACCACCGGACCCGTCGGCACGGCGAAGTGGGCATGCATCACGTCAGGTCTCCATTTTTGAGCCGCGCGCAAGACGGGCCACAAATTGGCGAGAACGTAGCCCGCCATCTGCGGAACGGTGCACGCGTCCGCGGAGCGGCGGAAGGAGAAGGTCCGTTGAATTTCCACGCCTTGAGGCGAAATGTCGCGGGGGGATAATCCGGCCAGGCCTGAGGTTTGCATGCGGACCTGATGGCCTCGCCTTGCCAGTTCATCGGCCACGGACGCTGCCACGCGGCCACCGCCGCCGCCGATCGGCGGATACTCATAGCAAACCGTGAGAATTTTCATTGCGGGCGCGCCTTGTTCCATTGCTCGTAGACCCAGGCATTCCAGAGAAATAGCCGATGATTTCTCCGCCCTGAGGCATGCTCCTCCTGCAGACGGGCCGCCACCGCGGGACACGGCATGGCAGATGAATCAATCCGTAGATCCCCCGAGGCGAACCACGCGCCGACCGGAACGCCGAAACCTTTTTTGCGACGATCGATGATGCGGTCAGGAATGATTCCCCGAGCCGCCTCTTTGAGCAGAAATTTCGTCCGACTGCCTCGCAGGCGCCAAGATGATGGGATCCTCCGGACAAAATTCACCACATCAATGTCGAGGAATGGTGCCCGCACCTCGAGCCCGTTCATCATGCTGGCGCGGTCCACCTTGGCCAGCACGCTTTCTTGCATGTAAAGACGGATGAAAAATCCGGTGGCTTTTTCCACAGGATCTTCGCTGCGGACTCCGTCCCAAGCATCAATGGCCTCGCTGAAAACTTCCTCGAGATCGCCCCCGCGGCCGAAGCATTCGCGCCAATCGGAAAGATCGAGTCCTGCCATCCAGACGGGAATCCACAGTGGTGGCCGTTGTGCAGCGCCGCGGACAAAACGCTTTGCGGCGAAGTCGGCGCTGATGTAGCGGTGCGAGACAGGGAGGCGGTCGGCCAGCGCGACAATGGATGGATGCAGAGCGCGCGGGATGATGCTTCGGTAAAGCGCCGCCCAACGCAGCGCCCGGAACGGATCATATCCGGCGAACAGTTCGTCGCCCCCGTCCCCGCCCAGCGCCACCTTGACGTGCTGCCGCGTGAACTTGCTCAGCAGGTAAGTCGGGAGCAAAGAACTGTCGCCGTTGGGTTCGTCGAGACGCGCATAAATCTCCGGAAGAAGTGCGCGTGCCGTCGAAAGACTCAGGGTCTCGGTCCGGTGCCGCGAGCCAATGTGCTCCGCCACGATGGCAGCGAAAGGCAACTCATCATAGGTCGGTTCATCGAAGCCGATGCTGAAAGTCTGCAGATCCCCCCGCGGAAGTTCCTTCGCTGCCAAGGCAGCCACTAGCGAGGAGTCAATACCTCCACTGAGAAACACCCCGAGCGGCACATCGGCCACCATGCGCCTCCGCACCGCAGCTTGCAGGATCCCGCGCAGTTGCTCGACCCGGACATTGAGATCGCCGCTCCCATCAGGCTCAGGTTGGTATTCCCAATATCGCCACACCCGGAACTCTCCTGATGTGATATCAAGCGTGAGCGAGTGACCGCCGGGTAACTTTCGCGAACCCTCGTTGGCGGTCAGCGGCGCCGGGACATATCCGTAGGCGAAATATTTCCTCACGGCCTCGGCCGAAATGCCGCGGGGCACTTCCGGATGCTGCAGCAGCGAAGTCAGTTCGGACGAAAAAGCGAAAAATCCGCGCGCCGGGGCGTGGTGGTAGTAAAAAGGTTTTTCCCCGAAGCGATCCCGGCTGGCAAACAAACGGCGCTGCAACCGGTCGTAGATGAGAAAAGCCCACATCCCGTTAAGCCGGTGGACCATTTCCTCACCCCATTCGGCATACGCGCAGAGCAGGACTTCCGTATCGGAATGGTCGGTGCGGAATATCCGGCCAACCGCGACAAGTTCTGCCCGCAATTCGGCAAAGTTGTAGATTTCACCATTGAAAACGATGGCATGACGTTGGTCAGAACCCCACATGGGCTGCGTCCCTCCCTCGAGATCGAGAATGCTGAGCCGACGATGCCCGAGAAACATTCCTTCCGCTTCACACAGACCTTCGTCATCCGGCCCGCGGTCGACCAGACACCGCACCATGCGGACGAGATCCTCGCGGGTACCCGCTCCGACAAAGCCTGCGATTCCGCACATGGACGGCCAGCCAATCAGCCGTCCGCGCGGCCGAAGTTTTGTGTCGAGCGCACCACATAGATCGCCTTGTTTTGCGACTCGTGGAAGGTCCGGGTGACCATTTCGGCCAGCAGGCCCATCAGCGCGCAGATAATGCCGGTCATGAAGGAGAAGACCGCCATCATCGGAAGCGGCGTTCCGGTGAAGAAGTAGCCGCGGGTGCGCATATAGAATGTCCCGATGGTAAAAGCAAATGAGGCGACAAAGAACAGCAAGCCCCAGAAGCCGAAGAGATACATCGGCTTCAGCATGTACTTGTCCATGAACTTGACGGTGAGCAGGTCGAACAGCACCTTGACCACGCGCTCGAGACCGTATTTCGAGGAGCCTGTCGTGCGGGCGTGGTGGCTGACCGGGATCTCCGTGATGCTCGCCCCGTGCCAGTTGGCGTAGACGGGCAGAAAGCGATGCATCTCGCCGTAAAGGCGTACGCCCTTGATGACCTCCGCGCGATAGGCCTTGAGCGAGCAGCCGAAGTCGTGGAGTGGAACGCCGGAAACGGCCGAAATGAGGCGATTGGCCATGATGCTCGGGAGGTTGCGCTGCAGGGCGTTATCCTGCCGGTCTTTGCGCCAACCGCTGACCACATCGTAGCCCTCGTCGATTTTTTCCAGCATGCGGGGAATATCGCGGGGATCGTTTTGATTGTCGCCGTCCATCGGTATGATCACCTCCCCGCTGGCGTGATCGAAGCCAGCCATCATGGCGGCTGTCTGGCCAAAGTTGCGGCGGAAATGAACCACCTTCACGTGCGGGTCACCAGCCGCGATTTCGTTGATCTTGCCATCCGAACCGTCGGTGCTGCCATCGTTAATAAAAACAATTTCCCACGGGCGGCCCAAATCCTCGAGTACGCGCCGCGTCGAGTCATAGAGCAGTCCGATCGCCTCGGCCTCGTTGAAAACGGGCACCGTGATCGAGATCAGACCGGTCATTTTTTTTGGAACTGCCATTTCAGCGGGAAAAATATTCGGTGATCGCCTCGACCAGACCGGGAACATCGTGCTGCCGGGCTTCGATCGCTGGGCGGGCACCGCATTCCTCCAGAGTCCGGGTGGTGACAGGACCGATACTGGCAAACTTAAGACCCTTTGCCACCGGTAAATTGAGAGTAAAAAAATTGCGCACGCTCGATGAGCTGGTAAAAACAACCAGATTGGCCCCCTCCGAAGCGAGCCTCTCCTTCGCACGAGTGCGGTCCGCTTCCTCCGGGACGGTGCAGTAGGCGATGGCCTCGTCGACAATGGCTCCCATCCCGGCCAGTTCGCTGGCGAGGGTACCGCTGGTTTCCTCGGGCCGGACAACGAGAATTTTCACGTTTTCCACATCTGTGTTCTTGCGGAAAGTTTCGGCCAGCGATTCGGTGTGAAAGTTCTCGGCGACAAGATCCGTATGGTAGCGGTGCTCTTTGATTCGCTGTGCCGTCGCCGTCCCGACGGCGGCGAATTTCACCCCGCCAACTTCCCGCGCATCATCGTAAATTTTGTAAAACATCTCAAAGAAAGCATCAACGCCATTGGCGCTCGTGAACACAATCCATTCGTAGCTGTGCGCGTCTTGGACCAATTCCCCGAATTCCCGCAGGTCGGGTGGGGGTTCGCGGCGGATGAGCGGTAGTTCGTAGACGTCCGCACCCAGATCACGCAGGGTCGCTGTGAGTTTGCCAGACTGGGCTCGGCTGCGGGTGACCACGACTCGGCGGCCGAAAAGCGGACGGTTTGCTGTCCAAGCGAGTTGGCCGGACAGCGCCGCCACCTCGCCGAAGACCACCACGGCTGGAGCCTGCAGACCGGACTTCTCAACCTCATCGGCAATATCGCCGATGGTTCCACGCACGACCTGCTGGTCACCGCGCGTGGCCCAGCGGATCGCGGCGGCGGGTAAGGAGGCCTTGGCTCCTCCCGTGATCATGCGCCGTGCAACGCCTCGCAGATTTTCCACCCCCATCAGCATCACCTTGGTGCCGGGCCCCCTCCCAATCGACTCATAGACTTCGCCGGCTGCAGTTTCCGAGGGATCATGGTGTCCGCTGAAAATCGTGAGGACGGAATTCACCGTGCGCTGCGTGACCGGGATACCCGCGTAGGCCGGCCCGGCGATGGCTGAACTCACGCCGGGAACGATCTCGAAGCGCTGGCCCGCCTCGGCCAAAGCCAGGCATTCCTCCGCCCCGCGGGCGAAAACAAAAGGATCGCCGCCTTTGAGGCGCACGACATATTTTCCAGCATGGGTGTTTTCGACCAGCAACCGGTTGATTTCCTCTTGGGGCAACGTGTGGTCGCCTGCTTTTTTTCCGGCGTAAATCAGCTCGGCCTCGGCGGGAGCAAAACCGAGCAACTCGCGATTGACAAGATGGTCATAAATCACGACTTGAGCGCGCGACAAAACCTCGCGACCGCGCAGGGTGAGCAGACCGGGATCACCCGGGCCCGCTCCGACAAGAAAACAAATGCCGCTTTTTTTAGACGTCATGAAGTCGGGAGGCGACGATTTGTCCCAAGGTATCCGGTTGATCCTTGGGTCCCGTCGCGGAGGCATATTTCGGTGGACGTCCGGATGCGTCAAACACAACTGCCTCCAGATGCAAATCCCCATCGACCGCCCGTGCCTTGGCGCCCAAGGCCATGTGGCAACCGCCGCCGAGCGCGGCCAGCACCGCCCTCTCCGCCCTGACGGCACAATCCGTGGCAGCATCATGCAGGACGGACAAAAGTTTTTTTATTTCCGTATCGCTCGAACGGATTTCCACCGCGACCGCCCCCTGGCCCGGGGCCGGCAAAAAATCGGTCAGGCGCGATGCATGCAATTCGCGGCCGGCAAAGTCGAACCGACCCTCGGCCAACCATCCCAGGCGCTGGAGACCGGCGGCGGCGACGATGATCGCATCATATTCCCCCTCCGCCAACTTGGACAAACGGGTGGGAACATTGCCCCGGATGGGTTGCGCCACCAAATCGCTGCGATCAGCGAGGAGCATCGCGCGGCGGCGAGGACTTCCCGTTCCGACCCGCGCACCGGCAGCCAGACCATCAAGCCCGTCGGGCTGGAGCGAAAGCAGAACGTCGGAGCTGTCCGCCCGCGGCAGGATGGCCGAGAGAACGAGTCCCTCGGGTGTCACGGTGGGAAGATCCTTCAAACTATGCACGGCGGCGTCGGCACGCCCATCGATCAAGGCCTGCTCAAGTTCCTTGGTGAACAGACCTACGGTAGGCGCGTTGGCTAAATCGGTTTCGGTATCCCGGTCGCCCGTGGTGCGTATGATCACCTCTTCGACCACGATGTGCGGATAGGCGGCGCGCAGCTTGGATGCCACGTCACGGGTTTGCACGAGTGCAAGATCGCTGCCCCGGGTAGCTAATCGCACGATGGGGTTCATGATCTTGCTGCCACGGGCGCTGAGGACGGACGCTGGAGCGCCCATTCGAAAAATTCCTGGACCTGCGCGTCAATGAGTTTCTCGCAACGCTCCGCCTCGCGGCCGCGTGCGGCCATGCCCCGTTGCGCCATGGCTTGGAGGGAATCGATATCGTGGAGAAAGACGCCTTCCATCTCGTTGAGCGAGGGGTCGAAATCGCGAGGAACAGCGAGATCGACGAGAAAAAGAGGGCGATCGCCGCGCAAGGCGAGCACCGGCAATAATTCAGCCGCCGAAAGCAAGTGCCCGCGTGCCGCTGTGGATGAAATAACAATGTCCACGTCGGTCAACGCAGACTGCCACCGATCGAAGTGCAGGGCCATTCCACCGAGCTCAGCCGCCAGTTCGGCCGCGCGATCGAAAGTGCGGTTGGCAATGATGAGCCCGCGCACGCCGCGCGACTGCAGGCTCCGTGCCACGCGGGCGCCGGCTTCGCCTGCACCGAGAAGCAAGACGCGGCAAGCTGTCAGATCGCCGAATATTTTTTCGGCCAACTCCACCGCGACCGAGCCGACCGATACCGCGCCGCGGGTGATGCCGGTTTCCGATCGCGCTTGCTTGGCCACACGGAAGGCTTGCTGGAAAAGGCGGTTGAGCGTCGATCCCGTCGCGCCCGTGGCGAGCGCGGCTGCATAGGCGTCTTTGACCTGCCCGAGAATTTCTGTCTCTCCAACCACCATCGAATCGAGCCCACAGACCACGCGGAAGAGATGGCGTGCACCTTCGGCCTGCTCGCGACGGTAAAACTCCGCCTCGATGCCGGCGGAGCGCTGCAGGAAGTCGGCACAGGCGAGCGCTGCCGCATCGGGATCGGAAGCAAGCCCGTAAACCTCCACACGGTTGCAGGTGGAGAGCAGAACCGCCTCCTGCAATGCCGCCTCCTCGCGCAACGCAGACAGCGCTTCGCCGAGCTTCCCCTCCTCCACGGCAAAGCGCTCGCGCAGCGAAACTCCCGCGGTATGATGGCTCAGGCCGAGGCAAAAGATGTTCATTTCGAAAGATGTCCCCCCAACGCATACATGGCCGGCAGCGTGAGCAGCGCAATAAGGAACGCGCCGACGCAGCACTGGGCGACCCGGTGCGAGTGAAGCATGTTGCGGTTCCAGAGGAATAGGACGCCCGCATAGAGAAGCCAAACGAGGAACGACGCGCCCGATTTGAATTGGGCGATGGGGAGTCCGACAAAAAAACCAGCCAGAATACCCACCGAAAGCAACCCGACGCCGAGCCAGAGCAGGCGGCGCATCGCCTCGGCCAACGTTGTGATCGGCGGCAGCAAATGAAAGATCGAGCCGGGGACGCGCATCTTCAGCTGCCTCTCCTGCACGAGGAACATCACTCCTGCCACGCACGCGAGGGCGAGGACGCCATAGGCGACAAGGCTTGTGGAGGCGTGAAGCTCGAGCCACCCATCCGGACGCCCCCGCCGCACCGCCGCAGGAGCCGCAGGCAACAGCAGGGCAACCAGTTGCAAACCGAAGACCAGCGGAGCCGTGAAAGTTCCCAGCAAAGAAATGCGGTAGGTTGTGCCGACAAAGAAGTAAGCCAAGGCCAACGACCAGCTGAGGAAGACGAGAATCTCGAAGGAGTTGGTGATCGGACAGCGCCCGATCTCATGGCCTCGGTGATAAAGAAAGGCTGTCTGCAGGAGGAAGCCTGCGGCCATCGCCGCAAAATTCAAGCGGCCTGGACGGAATTTCCCCGCTCCCAGCAACACCAAGGAATTGGCAAAACCGAGCAGGTAAAAAAGCGTCGAACCCGCCAACAAATAGCGTTCCATGCAGGCTGACGAGCATACCGACCCGCGGCATGCGGGGCAAGGCGAGCCCCCAATTTACGCTGGCCACGGGGAGGGATCCCATGCCATTAGGAGCAGATGCACCGTGTATCTCTCCTCGCGGCGACCCTCGCCGCACTTTTATTGGTCGGTTGCGCCACCGGGCGGAAACTTCCCCGATACGAAAAACCCCTCGCCCGCGCCCCCTTACAAACCGTCCGCACAACGGCCTACACCCATACCGAGTCCGACCACCGCAAATATGCCCGGAACTCCGCCGCCGGCACACCGCTGCGTCGCGGGCCAATCAACAGCGCAGCCGCCGACTGGTCCCGCTGGCCATTGGGTACCAAGTTCCAGCTGGTCGAAACTGGGGAAATCTACGAAGTGGATGACTACGGGTGGATGCTGGCCGGAACCAACACCATCGATCTTTACCAGCCCACCCGCGCCGAGATGAACAGATGGGGGGTCCGTCGTGTGAGGATTCAAATCCTCGAGTGGGGCGATCCAGCCCGCAGCTATGCGTTGCTCAAACCGCGCAGCAAGCACCCTCACATCAAACGCATGGTGCGCGAGCTTAAGGATCGTTACTCAATATAAAGAGTGGCCGCCAACGGTGACGTACTTTTATCCCGCTTTGCCGGCATGACATCATCCCGCCGGGAGCGGGGGTCACTTCATCACCGAAAGTAGAGTATCCGCAATAGTGCTGGGTGTTTCGGCCACCACGATACCGGCGGCACGCAAAGCGTCTTTTTTCGCGGAAGCGGTTCCTTTGCCCCCTGAGATGATGGCGCCGGCGTGACCCATGCGACGTCCGGGAGGAGCAGTTGCCCCGGCGATGAATCCGGCCACCGGCTTGTCGCAGTTGTCCTTCAACCAGGCGGCCGCTTCTTCCTCGGCGCTGCCGCCGATCTCGCCAATGAGGATGATCCCGTGGGTATCCGGATCCGCCGCAAAAAGCTGCACCGCATCAAGCGTGGTCGTGCCGATGATCGGATCTCCGCCGATGCCGATGCAGGTCGATTGCCCCACGCCGCGGCTGGTGAGCTGCCAAACAGCCTCGTAGGTCAAGGTGCCGGAACGCGAGACGACACCGATATGACCCGGCTTGTGGATGTAGCCGGGCATGATGCCGATCTTGCACTGTCCGGGCGTGATGATGCCCGGGCAGTTGGGTCCGATGAGGCGCGACGCGGAGCCCTCCAGCATTTCCTTCACCCGCATCATATCCATCACCGGAATCCCCTCGGTGATGCAAACAACCAACTCAACCCCGGCGTCGGCCGCCTCGAGGATGGCGTCAGCCGCGAACTCCGGCGGGACGAAAATCATCGTCGCATTGCAACCCGTCTGCGCTCGCGCCTCGTGCACGGTGTCGAAAATCGGAATCTTTTCGTCAAATTTCTCGCCGCCGCGGGCCGGGGTGACGCCGGCGACGACATTCGTGCCGTATTCCATGCAGTTTCGGGTGTGGAAGGCGCCGG